>Ga0137415_10000282_pt1 | contig 46415 bp, 39 predicted proteins | sample CZODoug3_1_1_16f_FD_183082 | JGI IMG/M metagenome (GOLD analysis project Ga0137415, IMG submission 183082) | Vadose zone soil fungal communities from Angelo Coast Range Reserve, California, USA - CZODoug3_1_1_16fungal (Hybrid Assembly) | ecosystem: Environmental > Terrestrial > Soil > Vadose...
AGCATGATGTTCATGATCACGATGCCGCCGATGACCAGCGACACGAGGACCACGCCGGGCAGGACGATGACGAGAATTCGGCTGATGCCCGCCCAGAACTGCTGCACGCCCTCCGAGGTATCGAGCACGAAATTGTTGTCCTGCTTCGGCCGCAGGTGGCGGCGGCTGCGCATGATGCCCTCGGCCTGGGACATCGCTTCGCGCATCTCGGGGTCGGAGTGCGCCTTGATCAGAAAGGCATCGAGAATGCCCGGCGGATTCACGAGATTCTGCGCCGGTGACAGCGCCGGCACGACGACGAAGCGATCGAGTGGGAATCCCAGGATGCTGCCTTGCCGCTCCACCACGCCGATGACGCGATAGGGTACTCCGCCGATCCGCACGTTTCGGCCCAGCGGCGAGCGATCGACGAAGAGCCGCTTGGCGACCGCGTCGCCAAGCACGACGACGGGCGCGCCGGAGCGATTCTCTTCGCTCGTGAACGGGCGCCCGATGGCGATCTTGAGGTTCTTGATGTCGAAATAGCGCTCGCTGGCGGCGTTCAGGTCGATATCCCGCGCCTCTTTACTGCTGTAGGACACGGAGACGCGGTCACTCGATTGCCACGCCGTGATCACCGGAACCGTGAGCCCCGCGCTGATGGCTTCGGCGTCGCTGAAGCGGATGCGGGGACGTCGCTGCCATGCCCGCCACACGGAGTCGGGGACGTTGGGCGTGAACATCGGCCGGCGCCGCAGTTGGAAGGTGTTCACCCCATACAGCGTCTGCGCGAACTTCTCCGTCATGTAGCGGTTCACGCCGTTGACGATCGACCATGCGCCGATCAGCGACGCGACGCCGATGAAGACGCCCAGCAGCGAAAAGCCGCTCTTCAGTTTCTGTGCGCGGAGCGTTTGCAGCGCGAGCCGCATCGCTTCATAAAACCGCACTCAGGCCGCCCGTGCCTGATCGGTGGCGACGATGCCGTCCCGCAGCGTGACGACGCGCGCGGCATGCGCCGCGATGTCCTGCTCGTGCGTCACCATCACCACGGTCTGGCCCTGGTGATGCAGCTCCGCGAACACCGCCATGATCTCGCCGCTCGTCGTCGAGTCGAGGTTTCCGGTCGGCTCGTCGGCGAGCAGGATGCTGGGCTCGTTCACCAGGGCGCGCGCGATCGCGACGCGCTGGCGCTGGCCGCCCGACAGCTCGTTCGGCTTGTGGTCCATGCGATCGGCGAGACCGACGCGCTCGAGCGCCTGGGCCGCTTTCGCCCGCCGGTTGCGCGCCGAGAGGCCGGCATAGATGAGGGGCAGCTCGACGTTGTGCAGCGCGTCGGCCCGCGGCAGCAGGTTGAACGTCTGAAAGACGAACCCGATTTCCTTGTTCCGAATCCGCGCCAGCTCGTCGTCGGCCAGATCGCTGACCTTCTGCCCGTTGAGCCAGTACTCTCCGCTCGTGGGCGTATCGAGGCACCCGACGAGGTTCATCAGCGTCGATTTGCCCGAGCCGGACGGCCCCATCACCGCCACGTACTCGTTCCTGCGGATCTGCACGCTCACGCCGCGCAGCGCGCGCACGAGCTCGGAGCCCATGTCGTACTCGCGGGTCAGCTTGTGCGTCAGGATGATGACGTCGGGAAGCGGCGTATCACCCGTGCGAAACAGCTGCACGGTGCTCACGAGCGGCGCCCCGCCCGGTTCGTCGTATCGCCCGACTCGCGGCTCGGCTTCACGTGCGTGCCTTCCTTGAGGTCACGGATCGCCTGATAAGGACCGGCGACGATGGTATCGCCCTGATGGACCCCTTCGACGACCTCGAAATGCTCCTCACCCGCGATGCCCACCTTTACCGCATGGAACGTCGCCACGCCGTTGTGGACGATGAAGACTCCCTCTGCTTCCTTCTTGGCGCGGGAGGAATCAGACCTCGGCGTCGCAGCCTCAGCCCTCTGCGTGCCACCTGCTGGCTTCGTTTCGGTGGACACCGGCGTGTTCTCACGTACCGTCAGCGCGATGATCGGAATCGCCAGCGCCTGTTTGCGCGTATCCGTCACGATCCGCGCGGTTGCCGAGAGGTCGGGGCGCACCTCAGCGGGCGGATTGACCAGCGTGATCTCGACTTCGTAATCGACGGCGCGGTCGTTCGACCCGGCGGCCGCGGACGCGGCGGTGAGGATCGCGCTGTTGGAGACTTTGGTGACGCGGCCGACGAACGTCGTGTCGGGGAATGCGTCGATCGTGACCTCCACCGAATCGCCGAGGTGCAGCCGCACGACGTCCGTCTCATCCACGTTCACCTTGGTCTGGATGACCGACAGATCGGAGATCGTGAGCAACAAACCGGTCTCCCGCGAGAACGTGCCCGGCACCGCCACCTCGCCCTCCTCGACGGCCAGGCGCGTGACCCGGCCGGCCATCGGGGCGATGAGATGCGTTTTCGCCAGCTGATCCCGGGCTTCCTGAAGGCCTGCGCGCCCCTGCTCGACCAGGTGCTGCGAGGCCGTCCAGTTCGCGTCCGCGATGTCGAAAGCCGTCTGCGCCTGCTCGAGCTGCTCCTGCGAGATCAGGTTCGGATTCTGCTCGTGCAGCTCCTTGGTGCGAGTCAAGGCGCGCTGTGATTGATCGCGTGTCGCCCGCGCCTGGACGGCGCCCGCCTGAGCCGACGACATCGCCGCGTTGGCGCGCTGCATGTTGGCCTGGTAGATCGTCGGGTCGATCTGGAGCAGGAATTGCCCCTTTTGCACCAGATCGCCCTCGCGCACCGCGATCCGTGTGATGCGGCCCGTGATGTCGGCGCTGATGTCGACTTTCTTCTTGGGCTGGATCTTGCCGCTGGCGGTGACGGCGGCGACGAGGTCGCGGCGCCCGACCTGCTCGAAGCGCACCTCGATGCCCTTGTCGCGCTTCGCGCTGGCGCTCACCAGCACGAGAATCACCAGCAGGACGGCCCCTCCACCTCCCAACAGCACTTTATTCCGCTTGGACATGTCTGCTCGATCCTCTCGGTTAACGCAAGCTGCGGCCGACGGCGGCTTCTAGGAGCGCCAGGGCCTTGTGATAGTCGTACGTCGCGTTCACGGCGTCGCTCTCGGCACGCAATGAGGCGACTTGCGCGTCTAACAGCTCGAAGAATGTCCCCGAGCCGACGCGGTAGCGCTCCGTGGCGAGCTGCAGCTGCTCGCGCGCGGCGGAGCGGTTCGTGTCCTGCAGACCCGCGGTACGATACGCCGTCTGCAGGGTCAGGTATGCTTGGCTCACCTCGGTGTGCACGGCCAGGCCACGCGCCCGCACCGATTCCTCGAGGTTGTCGTGCTGCGCCCGCGCATTTGAGACACTCACTTCACGCGCAAAGTTGTTGAAGATCGGCAACGTCACCGTCAGCCGCGCCTGAAACGGCTGCTGCGTGAAGTGGAACGGGAAGACTGAATTGGCGTCCCGGATTGCTTTCTCGTCGACAGCTGGATCCCAGACGATTCCGCTGCACCCGATTGCATTCAGCCCGGCGCCCGTGCGGATTGAGTCGTTCAGTATGCACGCCGTGGAGCGACTCGCGACCCGTGCCTGACCGTTGAAGATCAGTGGGTCGACGTTCGTGAACTGCTGCGTGAACCCCGACCACCCCGCCGAGACCGAAACAGCCGGTCCATAGCTCGACCTCGCGGCACGGACGCCCCACGCGGCGGCGCCTTCACGCGCGCGCAGCGCCTTGAGTGACGGGTTCTGCTCTTCCGCCATGGTCAGCAGCTGCGGCAGCTGCCACTCCGGCGTCTGCACCGTGAATGTGTCGGTCAGTCGTACGGACGCCACATCGACCGGTGGGATGACACCCATCTGCTCGAACAGCCGCAGCTTCTCGACGTTCACGAGCGTCTGCGCGCGCAGCAGGCCGACCGCGGCCTGGCCGCGTGCGACCTGCGCCTGGCGCACGTCGATCAACGTCGCTTGACCCACGCTGTAGCGCGCCTGCGCGAGTTTCAAGAATTCCTCGTTGCGCTGCAGCGTCTTCTCCGCGAGGTCCGCCTGCGCCCGGGCCTGCAGCACCGTCAAGTACTGTTGCTTGATGCCGGTGACGAGCACATTCTCCGCGCCGGCGATGTCGGCATCGGCCGCGCGCAGCTGCGCCTTCGCGAGTCCAGGCTGCGACAGGGTCGTCCCGGAGAGCTGCCACGTCAATCCCAGATCGTAGAATGACGAGACCGTCGAGCCCGACTGGAAAACGCTCTGCGTCAGGAATGTCTGCGACCCTGAGCCGGTGTAGCCCAGGCTGCCCGAGGCGGTGACCGATGGAATCACCAAGCTCGTGAACGCCCCCCGGACGGCCCAGGCGGCCGGTCCGCGATTGTTCTGCGCCTGCTGAAACGCTGGATTCTTCTCCTTGGCGACGGCGATCGCGTCGGCGAGGGACAACCCGGCAGTCATGGCTTGAGTGCTCGGCGGGGGCGGAGGATTTGTGGGCTGCTGTGCGGCGAGGGTGGTCGTGCCCAACACGAGGGCTGCCACGATCAACTGATGTTTCATGGTCGTCCTTAAAAAAGATATGTCGTGAGGTCGAAGCGCCCTACGCGCGGTCAGGTAAGGCGGTTTCGGCCTGCGACGGAACCTAGCCCGGGACGACCCTGCGGCAAGGTTTAGCTGCCCGCGAGGCGCTCGGCGCTAAGGTTTCGAGAGGGGATTTCGACCTTCATGAGGCGCCCGGACCCGTCGACCCAAACGTGCACCGTTTCCTGACCATCGCCGGCCACGGTGAGGTGACGCAGCCGCGCCGGGTCGTGGTTGAGCGTCGTCGAGGCCAGGCCGAGGTCCTGGATCTGGACTGCGGCCCGCCGCAGTCCGCGCGGGAAGATCGCCGTGAGGCCGCCGGGCTCGGACGCTCCCCGCCAGGCAGCGAAGACGTAGAGCGCAAACACGGAATCGTCGAGCACCACTGCGCGCTGCCCCGTCGGAAACTCGCGGGCGCGCTCCGTCGCCCGGGCGACGAGCCGTACCGTGAACCGGCCCCGGCCCAACTCGCCGAGGATGCGCGATGGCTGCCGCGGATCGGCGACATCGTACTGCAGTGTGGCGGGCATCGTGTCGCCGTTCACCTCGAGGATCGGCGCGAGCACGATGACCGGCCGGGCACGATCGTAGCGGATCGTCGTCGCCAATATCCAGCCGACGTCGCCACGCGAGAGACGGCCGTGCGTCAGCCGGAACGACTCGCGCGCGACCTCGACCGTGTCGACGCGCACGACGAGGACGCCCTCGTCCACGGGGCTGCCGACTTGCAGCAGCGCGATGGCCAACAGGCACGGATTCATGCGGCTACGGCTCCCAAAACTCGCGTCGCGATACGGTCATGAATCATCTTATACAGGCGTGCGCCCTTTTCGGCTGAGGCCAGGGTCGGTCGCCCGATGGAGCCGGGCGACATCGCGGGCACTGAACCAGCCGCGCGGCGCTGGTAGCGGGCGACTTGACGGTCCGACAGCGGAAAGTCCTGTGCCAGCTCCATGTGGACGAGCTGAGGTGCCAGGTGCAGCATGAGCGAGGTGTCCAGCTCGCCCCCGTGGGTGGGGCCGCCGGGATCTTCGAGATAGTCGGTGAAATCGAGCGCGAAGATGTCGACCGTAAATACGCGCGCCCGTTTGGTGCGCAGGGTGGAAAGGGCCTCCTGGTGAGGGTCGTGCCCGTGGGCAGTGAGAATAATGAAGGCCTCCACGCCGCACTGCTCCCAGGACCACAGCAGGTCGTTCATCCAGCGGTGCAGTGTCTTGCGGCGCACGCTGGCGTTGCCGGGATACGGCCGCTTGGTGGCGGTATTGACGCCGTAGGGGATCGTCGGCGCTCGCAGGACGTTGAAGCTGGCGGAGAGGTCATCAGCGAGCCGTTCGACGATGTAGGTATCACAGCCCAGCGGCAGGTGGGGTCCGTGCTGTTCACAGGTGCCTACGGGCACGAGTAGGCGCGCATCGCGCGCGAGGGCGGCGCGCACCGCCTCGGGGGTGAGAACGCTCAGGTGCAGCGGCAAGCTCACGTCGTAATCGCGGGCTGCTTTGCGAGCCTGGCGACTGCCGAGTGGCTCCGCGGTGATGCCGCCGTGTGGGCCGCCCTCGCAGCGGTTGCGGGCCTCGTGGCCGTTGCGCTCGCGCTGCGGCCGCCCCGACTCAAGCTGGCATTGGCCTCGGCGCTGGCCAGCCTCGTCCTCGGGGTTGTGCTTGCCGGTGGCGCGCTGCGCGTGTGGCGTATCGAATGCTGCTGGCCGGCGCTGCGCGAGCGCAGCGTCACGGCGGCATCGCACGCCCTGCAAAGCTCGCTCGGCCAGGCGATCGCCGAGGCCCGCCGGCTCGGTGAGCGCGGCGCGACGGCGGCATCGCTGCCGCGCGAGGCGGTGTTCGATCGCCTCGACAATGCGCTCGCATCGGGGCCGGCGTTCGAGCGCGGGGCCGCGGTGTTCCCCGGCGGCGATCCCAGCCCGATCGCGTGGGCGGGACGCCACCGCACGGTTCCCGCGGCGCAAGACACGACCGAGCTGCAGGCGGTCATGACTCCATTCTACGCGGTGCTTGAGGCGCGGCGCCAGACACATGCCGCGACATCGGTCGGCAGCGTCCTGTTGTCGGCCTCACCCGCGATCGCCGATGGCGACCGGTCGCTCGCCGCGGCGTTCGCGCGCGAGCACGGTGTTTCACTGCGGTTCTTCCCGGCGGGGCAGGGACCACGCGATTCGAGCGTGTTCGAGATCTGCACGCCGCGCACCCGGCCGCCCGAGGAATGCGCCCCCGGCGATACCCTGTTTTCGGTCCTGACGATTCCGCCCTCGCAGGGAGACGCGAAACTCGCCGCGCTCGCGCAAGCCGCCTGGCTCGCCCGGATCGGCCTCGTCGTGCTGCTCGCCGTGTTGTTGGCAGCAGCGCCGCCGGGCGCCTGGCGCTGGGGCGTGCTGGTCGTTGCGGCGTGGACGCTGCTGCGAGCGCCCGTCGGACCCGCGGCGCTGTTTTCGCCCGCCACGTTTTACCGCCCGGTGGTTGGCGTGGTCGGCGCGTCGGCGGGATCGTTGCTCGTGGCCGGGGTGTTGCTGCTCATCGTCGCCGCATCGCTGTGGCGCCGCGGGTTGCGGCGCACGTGGTGGGGCATGGCGGCCGCGGCTGTGCTGATTCTCGCCGCGCCGTACGTCGTCCGCTATTTCGGCCGGGGCATCGCTCCGCCCGCGAGCGGCGTCAGCCTCGAGCTGTGGCTGTCGTGGCAGGCGGCGCTCGCGGTCACGGCGATGGCGCTGATCCTGCTGGCGGCGGCGCTGGTGCGCGGATCGACTGAGCCGGAGCGCGTCTCGTGGGCGCTGCCCGCCGCGTGTGCGTGGGGCGCTGTCGCGGCGATCGGCGGGCTGTGGTTGTGGAGCCCGCACGGCGCGTGGCCCGAGTGGTACACGTTCCTCTGGTTGCCCGCGCTCGCCGGGGCGATACGTCCCGCGCCGCGTCGCTGGGCGCTCGTCGTGATGGCGGTCGTCGCCGGGACCGCGGCGGCGCTGATCGCGTGGGGCGCGGCGGTGGAAGGACGCCTCGCGCTCGCGAGCCGCGATGCGCAACGCCTCGGACACGAGGGCGATGCCGTCGCCGTCGCGCTGCTCGAGCGACTCAGCCAACAGGTGACCGCGCCCTCGCAGCATCCGCTGCGGACGGCGGGCGATCTGTACGCGCTGTGGGTCGGATCGGCGCTGGTCGCGGAAGACTACCCCGCGATGCTGGCGCTGTGGAGCGCTGGACCCGAAGGCCGAGGTCAACCGCTCGCCGAGCTGCAGCTGGCGCCGCTCGAGCTTCCACCCGCACTGCTGTCAGCGCTGGCGCACACGGCCACCGACGGTCCGTGCATCGAGCGGCTGGAGCGGATCCCGGGCGTTCACTACGTGCTGGTCGCGCCGCTCGGCAACGGCACCATCCTCACCGTTGGTGTGGGTCCGCGGACCCGGCTGTTGCCGCCCAATCGCGTCGCGCGATTCCTGCGCGGCGATCCCGGCGTCGAGCCCCCGTATGCGATCACGCTGTCGTTGCCGAGCCCCACGTCCGTCGTCGGTGGCAGTGTCGAGTGGCGGCGGGAGGGATGGGCCGCCCGCGGCGAACGGCTGGTCGATCTGCCGGGCGGTGTGCGCCATGTCCACCTGCGCGTCGCCTTGCGGGGACCGTGGGCGTTGGTCGTGCGCGGCATCCTCGTCGTGACACTCGACGTCGCGCTCCTTGTGGGCGTGTGGCTCTTCGGGTTGGTCATCACGCAGGGCTGGCGCGCGCGGCTGCCCGCGCTGATTGCGACGTGGCGCACCAGCTATCGCGCGCAGCTCACGTCGGTGCTCATCGCGTTCTTCGTGCTTCCCGTGCTCGGATTCACGACGTGGGGCTTCGCGCGGCTGACTGATGAAGCGCGGCGCTCCGGAGACTTGCTCATTCGTCAGACGCTGCGTGACGCAGCCGGCGGCGCTGAGACGGTGGCCGAAGACCGGCCCGACGCGATCGGTCGATCGCTCGGCGAGCTGGGGCGCCGGCTCGACGCCGAGTTGTGGCTGTACCGCGGCGGCATTCTGGTGGGGACCAGCTCGCCGGTTTTGGCGGAGCTCGGTCTCGTGGATCCATTTCTCGCGCCTGCCGCGTTCCGCGCGATACTCGAGGACGAGCTCGAGTTGACACTGGACGCGCGCACCGCCGGCCGGCCGACGCGGGTGGGATATCTCGTCGTGGCACCGGGGCCACCGGGAGCGCAAGCGGTGCTCGCGGTGCCGCAGCTGCTCGACGATGAGCGGGTGCAGCAGCAGCAGGAAGATCTGGCGCTCGCTCTCGTGCTCGGCACGCTCGTCGGGTTGGTCGCCGCGATCTACCTCGCGGGGCTCGCGGCGCGGGGGCTCGCCAAACCGGTCGCTGCGTTGCGCGAGGCGGCGATCGCCGTGGGACGCGGCAGCGAGCCGCCCGCATTCCCGACCGGGACGCCGCGCGAGTTCGAGCCCGTGCTTACGGCGTTCGACCGCATGGCGACCGACGTCCGGCGCAGCCAGGCGGCACTCGAGGAGGCGCGGCTGCGGACGGCGCGCGTGCTCGCCAACGTCGCCACGGGCGTCATCGCGGTGGATGACGGGCTGAGAGTGACGATGGCCAACCCGCGAGCGTCGGAGCTCGTGCTGGGCGGATCGGAGACGCTGGTGCCGGGCAACGTCCTGCCGCAGGCGACGGCGGCGGGATGGGCGCCGGTGTGGCAAGCGGTCGCCGGCTTCATCGCTACGAATCGCGATGTCATTCAGGAGCGGGAGTTCGAAGTCGCCGGCCGCCAGATTCGCGTGCAGCTGGCGCTGCTCGGCGCGGCGCCCGACGGCTGCGTCATCGCGCTCGACGATGCGACGGCACTCACCAAGGCCGCGCGCGTCCTCGCCTGGGGGGAGATGGCGCGCCAGGTCGCGCATGAGATCAAGAATCCGTTGACGCCGATCCGGTTGGGGATCCAGCATCTGCAACGCCTCCGGGAAGGCGGCAAGACGCAGTCGGCGACGTTCGAAGCGACGCTCAAGGAGACGGCGGAGCGCATCCTCGCGGAAATCGACCGGCTGGACGGCATCGCGCGCGCCTTCTCACGATTCGGCGCGCCACCCGAGTCCGCGGCCGAGCTTCCCCTTGAGCCCGTGGACCTGGCCGCCACCGCCCGCGAAGTGGTGCAGCTCTACGACCTCGGCGGCGCGACGAAGTTCGAGGTGCGGGCCAGCAATGGCGCCCCCCCGCCGGCGCTGGCGCGGAAGGACGAAGTCAAGGAAGTGCTGGTGAACCTGCTCGAGAACGCGCGCAACGCCGACGCGAAGCGGGTGACGGTTCAGGTTGCGGCGAGCGGCCGCCAGTTGGTCGTCGCCGACGACGGCCGGGGGGTGCCGGCGGACGCATTGCCGCGTGTTTTCGAGCCGACATTCTCGACGACATCGAGTGGGGCGGGGCTGGGGCTGGCGATTTCCCGCCGCCTGGTGGAGAGCTGGGGCGGGGTTATCACGCTCGAAAGCGGCCCCGGCAAAGGGACACGGGTCACTCTGACGCTGCAAACGGCGTCCTGAGACCCCTCCGGGTGACCTTCCTCACAACAAACAATGGAAAAATCGGACACAATGTGCAAAGTTGTGGCGGCCTTTCCCCCGTCCGAGGTGCTCTGTGCGAACTGGAGTCGTCGCGGTTGCGCTCGCCCTGCTCGTACTTGCCCCGTTGCGGCCGGCGCGCGCGCAGTTCTCGTTCGATGCGCGTCGCATCGGCATGGGAGGGGTCTCCCTGAGTCGTGACGGCAACGCCCGTCGCTACAACCCCGCCTATCGCGCCGTCAAGAACAAAAACAAGATCAGCGGCAACCCCAAATTCTCGATTCCCGTGCCGCTCGGGCTGATCCAGTTCTTCAAGGATCACCCGATCGGCCAGCTGCGCCATGATCCGATGTTCAGCCCCGAGTCGACGGCGTTCAATCCCGTCGCTTTGATGGACGTCATCTTCAATCCGCCGATTTTCTACGAAGTCAGGAAAGCGCCGACGCCCATCAACGACGTCGAGTTCACGATCGGCAGAAACCAGCTGATCGTCGACTTGGGCGCGTCCAAGGTGTTGGTTCCGGAGCAGGACTTTGGCCTCGGGACCACCAGCCGGCTGCTGGACGCGGGATTCGGCTTCGCCGGGTTTCACGTCGGCGTCATGGGCTTTCTGCAATACGATGTCGCGTTTACGCTCGACAGCACGCTGCGGAGCTTTCTCACGAGCGATTCTTCGGCGCGGCCCAACACTCCGTACTTCCTGAATACCGACGGCACGGCGCAGGCCGGGTTCGCTCCCACGGTCAGCTATGCAGGCCGGCTGCTGCGCGGTGCAGGCGGTGACGATACGGATGACGGATTCTATGTCGGCGGTGCTCTTCATTATTACATGGGCGCGACGTACGCCCGAGCTGTCGGCCCGGCCGGTTTCACGACCGGCAACCCGGTGCTCGCCAGCACGCCCTCCCCGCTGCTCAACGGCAATCTGTACACATCCAACAAGCCGTTCGGCCACGGCGTCGGGGGCGACGTCGGGCTGGTCTGGATCTCCGGTCCCTTCGAGGTCGGCCTCGGCGCCAACGACATCGGTGCCAAGCTGACGTGGGACCATACGAAGATCCAGCGGTTTGTCTTTGACACGGCATTGAACAAGATCCTCGATTCGGTCGTCGTGGCCGACACGACGAGCAAGACGACGCTCCCGATCACCTACCTCGCCAACGCTGCGCTCCACATGGGAACGGGCACGATCGTCGGCGGTGACGTCGTCAACACGGGTCGCGGGACGATCATCCACGTCGGCGTGGAGCAGCGCACCGGGCCGTTCGCGCTGCGGGGCGGTGTGTCGCGCGATCAGCGCCGCAAGATGCAGTTCGGCTTCGGCGGCGGCCTCAAGTTCGGCTCGATTGGATTGGACGTCGGATTCTGGACCCACAGCAATTCACTGTCGACGCAGCGCGCCATCACGATGGCCACGTCGATTACGATCTATTGAGGGGCGACACATGAAAGCACTTGCTGCCGCTCTCCTGGTGTTCGCCGCGGCCTGCGGCGCTGGGCGCGCCATCTTCAACGTGGACGTGGTGAGCTTCCTGCAGCCTTCCGGGAAGGACACCCTCGGTTACAACGTGCCCGCCGCACCCATCTCGGTCTCGGCCGACTCGTTCATCACGCCGCAGAAGATCAGTCTCCCGTCCGGCCTCGGGAAATCGACCGTCGACAGCGTGACCGTGACCGCCGCCGCGGTGGCGGAAAACGCGAGCGGTACCGGCTCGGCCACGTTCGAGGTGTTCTTCTCCAGGGACTCGGCGACCGTTTACAGCCCCCCTTCGTACATCAGCGCCAGCGGCACGATCTCCGGGACGCAGCCGTCCACCGTTCCGCTGCTCGCGCCCAGCACCGTTTCACTGATGGATAGCGTGTTCAACACCAACACGCTGTGGGTCGGGATTCACGCTAAGGTGACGAAGAACGCCGGCCCGGCGCTTATCGGCCGCGTCCGCGTCACAACCCTCCTGCTCCGGATCGTGCTCCAAGACAAAGTCTTCTAGACGTATATTTCCTGCCCGTGAGTACCCGACGCCCGACGGTCACGGTCAGCGTGGGCGGCGTGCTGGTGGGCAGCGCCCATCCGATCGTCGTCCAGTCGATGACCAATACCGACACCGCCGATGTCGCCGCGACCGCCGCACAGGTGCGTGCCCTGCACGCCGCCGGCAGCGAGCTGGTGCGTGTGACGGTGAACACCGATGAGGCGGCACGCGCGGTCGCGGCGATCGTCGCGGACGTCGACGTCCCCGTCATCGGCGACTTCCACTACAACGGCCATCTGCTCCTCACCAAGCATCCCGACTGCGCCCGCGCGCTCGCCAAGTACCGGATCAATCCGGGCAACGTCGGCACCAAGCGGCGCGACGACAACTTCCGGACCATCATCCAGGTCGCGATCGACAACGGCAAAGCGGTGCGCATCGGGGTGAACTGGGGCAGTCTCGATCAGCAGCTGCTCACCGCGATGATGGATGAGAACGCGAGGATCGCCGAGCCGCGCGACGCCCGCGACGTGACGATGGACGCCATGGTCGAGAGTGCGATGCGCTCGGCGGAGCTGGCCGAAGAATGCGGCCTGCCGCACGACCGCATCATTCTCTCGGCCAAGGTTTCGGGCGTGCAGGATCTCGTCGCCGTATACCGCATGCTTGCCGATCGTGCCGACTACCCGCTGCATCTGGGGCTCACCGAGGCGGGCATGGGAACGAAGGGCGTCATCGCCAGCACCGCCGGCCTGTCGATCCTGCTGCAGGAAGGCATCGGCGATACGATTCGCGTGTCGCTCACGCCGCGGCCGGGCGGCGATCGGACGGAAGAGGTGCAGGTCGCGCAGCAGGTGCTGCAATCGCTCGGGATTCGGAGCTTCACGCCCCAGGTCACCGCATGCCCAGGCTGTGGTCGGACGACCTCCACGTTCTTTCAGGAGATGGCGGAGCAAATCCAGACGTATCTGCGCGATCAGCGGTCCGTCTGGCAGGCCCGCTATCCCGGCTCGGAAGATCTTCGGGTGGCGGTCATGGGCTGCGTCGTGAACGGCCCCGGAGAATCGAAGCACGCCGACATCGGCATCTCGCTGCCGGGGACGGCCGAGGAACCAAAAGCGCCAGTGTATGTAGATGGTACGCTGAAGGTCACGCTCAAGGGTGATACGATCGTCGCCGACTTCTTAAGGATTCTCGAGGAGTATGTCGATGCCCGCTATGGCTCTCGCACCCAGGCCGCAATCGGTTAAAGTCGTTCTCCCTGCCGTCCTCCTGCTGCTCGGCCGTCCCGCTTCCGCCCAGCAGCTCGGAGCGACGTTCCCCCTGGCCGATCAACAGACGGCCGTCGCACACGTCACACCGGGCCAATTCTTGCGCGTGCGTCTCAAGGACGGTTCGCGCACCGGCGGCCCGTTGATCCAGGCGACGCCCGTCGCATTTACGCTCGGCCCCTCGGTCGCCTTCGGCGATGAGGACAGCCACCTCTATCTCGGGACCGTCGATAGCATGTGGGTGCGTGCCTATAGCACCCGGCGTGGGACGGTCATCGGCGCCCTTGTCGGTGCCGCGGCGGGTTTGGGCATCGGCGCCGCTGCGTCTACGGTGTGCCCGATCAACGGATATGCCCGGCCGTGCACGCAGGGAGCGGTCACGTCCATGGCCGGCGGCATTGTGCTCGGCGGGCTCGCCGGCGCCTTCCTCGGATCAGGGCGGTCGCACTGGCAGCGCCTGCTGCCTCGTGACGGGACAGGCACCGCGGCTCCCACGGGAACGCAAGCAGTGCTCACGGTCCCCGACGATTCGACGGCGTTTGATCCGCGCGCGCTCGTGTTGATGCGCGTATCGCGGGATAATCTGTTGCGCGTGACCTTCGGCGACCGCGGCGATCTCGGCGGCTACGTCGTGCACGCCGGCGCACGCGGCGCGACGCTCGATGTCGTTGCCGGCCATCCTGGTGACGCACCGATTCCCATGCAATCGCTCGAAGGGATTTGGGAGCGGGGGACGGCGCGCCGCACGGGATCCGGCATCGGTTTCCTGCTCGGATCGTTGGTGGGCGTCGTGATCGCCACGCAGTCCTCGGCGTGCGAGCCGCATAGCGGCTGCAAATCCGCCATCGTCGGCGATGGCGTCGCGGTCGGACTCGCCGGGTTCATCGTCGGCGACCGTGTGGGCAATCTGTTTCCGCAATGGTTCCGCAGGTACTAACCGGCTAGCGCAGCGGCGTGCCGAGCGGGACCTCGCGATCGGGGTGGACCAGGCAGATGTCACCCTCGCCGAGGATGACGCCGAGGGTCAGCACTTCCGAAAAAAACGTGGCGATCTGGCGCGGCGGAAAATTGACGACGCCGAGCACCTGTTTTCCCACCAGGTCCTTGGGCTCGTAATACTTGGTGATCTGCGCACTCGAGTTCTTCACGCCGATCGCCGGCCCAAAATCGATCCGTAGTTTGTAGGCGGGTTTCCGGGCCTGCGGAAACGCCTCCGCCTGCACGATGCGCCCGACGCGGATGTCGATCCTGGCAAAATCGTCGTAGCTGATCTGGTCCATAGCCTGCCCTGGATGTCCCCTTTTGAGGTCAGACCCAACCGCCGCCCGAGCGCGGGAAGCTTGGCACGCGCATTGCCTTTCCGCCACGGCGTAGACCACTTCCACATTCACAGGACGGCGATATGCGGCGGATCGGCATGGTAGTGCTCGGCCTCGCGCTCGGGACGACTCCCCTCGTCGGCCAGCGATCCGCCCTGCGAGAAGTCCGCGACCGCGGCAGCTTCGGCGTCAACGTTGTTGTGGCGCAACCGCTCGGTGCGTTCCGGCGCACTGGAAGCGTAGCGCCGGGGCTGAGCGGGTTCGCCGTGGTCGGTGGTCCGATGCTGGGTCTGCGGATTGATGGCAGCTGGATGGTCTACGATTCCCATTATCAGGGCTACGGCGTTTCCACGACTTCCCAGATGGGCACCCTCGCGATCGGCCCGCAGGTGACGCTCGGCCAGGGCCCGATTCGTTTCTACGGCTTCGCGACAGCGGGTGGCTCCCTGTTCTGGAGCAACGCGAGCTACGCCGGCGGCTGCGGCTGCTACCAGTCCAACGATTTCTATCTCGACGGTGACTTCACGACCACGACCTCAGCGGGGACCGGTGTGCTGATCCAGGTCTCCCGCCGGCGGACCTCGGTGGCGATCGACCTCGGCGTGCGCGGCGTACGGCATGATCGCGTGAAATACGTGCCCACAGGCGGGTTGTCGCAGAACTCCGACGGCACATTCTCGGCGCAGCGCGTCGAGACGCCGGTCGAGCTGCGGGTCTTTCAAATCGGGGTGTCGATCGGGATTCGCTGACCTCTCCTGGCCGTTTCCCGACCTCACCTCTAACCTGGCCCCAGCTTTTCGGGGCCAGGACCTTTTTCCAGGATCTGATTCAGATAGCGCTCAATCGGCCGCGACGGGCGGCGGCTCCGTGACGGACGTGCGCGCACGCCGCCCAAAGCGATGCTGCAGCGCGTCGAGGTAGGTGTAGACGACCGGCGTCACGTACAGCGTGATCAGCTGCGAGAACGCCAGGCCACCCACGACGGCGAGACCGAGCGGGCGCCGCGACTCACCACCCGCGCCCCAACCGATCGCGATCGGCAGGGTGCCCATCAGTGCGGCCATCGTCGTCATCATGATCGGCCGGAACCGCACGCTGCACGCCTCGATGATCGCTTCGCGGGGCGATTTGCCCTCCCGCCGCTCGGCATCGAGGGCGAAGTCGATCATCATGATCGCGTTCTTCTTGACGAGCCCGACCAGCATGATCACGCCGACGAACGCGTAGACGCTCAGCTCGGTGCGGAAGATGAGCAATGTGAGCAGCGCGCCGAATCCGGCGAACGGCAGCCCGGACAGAATGGTCAGCGGGTGGACGAAGCTTTCGTAGAGGATGCCCAGCACGATGTAGATGACGAGCACGGCGAGCAGCAGCAGAAAGACGAGCCCCTGCTGGCTCGTCTGGAACGCCTGCGCGGTCCCGGAGAATCCCGTGCTGATCGTCGATGGCAGTATTTGCCGGGACGCCTTCTGCACGTCGTTGACCGCCGCGCCCAGCGACACGCCGGGCGGAAGATTGAACGACAACGTCACCGACGGCAGCTGGCCGCTGTGGTTGACGCTCAACGGCCCGACGTCAGGCGATGCCGAGGCCACCGACGTGAGCGGCACGAGGTTGCCGCGCTGCGAGCGCAGATAGAGTAGATCGAGCGCCGACGGATCGCGCTGGTACTCCGGTAAGAGCTCGAGAATCACCCAGTACTGATTGTTGGGCGTGTAGATCGTCGAGACCTGTCGTGAGCCGTACGCGTCGTACAGCGCCTGCTCGATCTGCTGCACCGTCACGCCGAGGCTGGTGGCGCGGTCGCGATTGATCTTCACGCTCACCTGGGGATTCTTGATCTGCAGGTCGGTCGTGACGTCCTGGAGCGTCGGGAGCGCCCGCAGGGCACGCTCCAGCTTGGCGGCGTTGTCGTACAGCGCGTCGATGTCCGCGCTTTGCAGCGTGAACTGGTACTGCGTCTTGGTTGGCCGGCCGCCGACCCTGATGGAAGGCGGCAGCTGCAGATAGGTCCGAATCCCCGTCACGCTGTTGAGCTTGGGCGCCAGCTCGCGGATCACCTGATCGGCGGGGGGGCGCTGGCCGCGCGGCTTCAGCCGGATGCTCACGCGCCCCTGATTCATCGTGCCGCCACCGATCGAGGACATGAAGTGTACGACGTTGGGGTCGTGGCTCAGGATCTCGGCGACGGCCAGCTGATGGTCGCGCATGTTCTCGTAGGAGCTGCCTTCCAGCGTCTCCGTCGTGCCCTGGATCTGGCCGGTGTCCTCGGTGGGAATGAATCCCTTGGGAACGAGCATGAAGAGCACGGCAGTCCCGACCAGAATCAGGCCCGACACGACGAGGGCCAGCCCGCGGCGGTCCATCACCCAGCCGAGTGAGCGCTCATACCACGCGAGGCCGCGCTGATAGACGCGTTCGGTGGCCTCGTACCAGCGCCCGTGCCGCTCGTCTTTCGGCGGCCGGAGGAAACGGCTGCAGAGCATCGGCGTCAGCGTCAGGGACACGAACCCCGAGACCAGAATCGCGACACCGATGGTGACGGCGAATTCGTGGAACAGCCGGCCGATGATGCCGCCCATGAGCAGCACGGGGATGAAGACCGCCGTGAGCGACAGCGTCATGGAGACGATGGTGAAGCCGATCTCGCGCGCGCCGTCGAGCGCCGCCTGCATGGCCGGTTTCCCCTTCTCCATGTGGCGCACGATGTTCTCGAGCATCACGATCGCGTCGTCCACGACGAATCCCACTGAGAGCGTGAGCGCCATCAGCGAGAGGTTATCGAGGCTGTAGCCCATCAAATACATCACCGAAAACGTGCCGATGAGAGAGAACGGCAGCGCGAGGCTCGGGATCACCGTCGCCGAGAGGTTCTTCAGGAACAGGAAAATCACCATCACCACGAGGCACAGCGTGACGAGCAGCGTCACCTGCACGTCATTGACCGACTGGTGGATCGACACGGAGCGGTCGTAGAGCGTGTTCACTTCGACCGACGCGGGCAATTGCGCGGAGAGCGACGCGACGGCGGCCTTGACCCCGTCGGCGACCTGCACCGTGTTCGTGCCGGGCTGCCGCTGAATCGCCAGAACGATGGCGCGCTTGCCGTCGAACCAGCTGGCGTTGCGCGTATCCTGAACATCGTCGAGCACACGGGCCACGTCCTGGAGCCGCACCGGCGCGCCGTTCTGATAGGTCACGGCAAGCTGGCGGAACTCGGGCGCGCTCGAAATCGAGCCGTCGGCGAGCACCGTGTAGGCGCGCTGCGGGCCCCACAGCGTGCCCGTCGGCAAGTTCGGATTGCCCGCCGATATGGCGGCGCTGACTTCGTCCAATCCGATGCCGCGCGCGGCGAGCGCTTTCGGGTCCACCTGAATCCGCACCGCGTATTTCGCCGACCCGAAGACCTGCACCTGAGCGACGCCGCTCACCGTCGAGAGCCGTTGGGCGAGGAACGTTTCCCCATACTCGTCGAGCGCGGGAAGGGGGAGCGTCCCCGACGTGAGCGCGAGGTAGAGGATCGGCGAGTCCGCCGGATTGGACTTGTTATAGGACGGCGGCTGAATCCCCGGCGGCAATTGCCGCAGCGTCTTCGAGATCGCGGCCTGCACGTCCTGGGCGGCGGCATCGATGTCGCGCGAGAGGGTGAATTGCAGAGTGATGTTGGTGCCGCCCAACGTGCTGCTCGACGTCATCGCGTCGAGGCCGGCGATCGTCGAGAACTGCTTTTCGAGCGGCGTGGCGACCGCTGCGGCCATCGTCTGCGGGCTGGCCCCCGGGAGACCCGCCGAGACGGTGATCGTGGGGAAGTCGACGTTGGGGAGATCGCTCACGGGCAGGAGCCGGTAGGCCATCAGCCCGAACATCAGAATGCCCAGCATCACGAGCGTCGTTGCGACGGGGCGGCGAATGAACAGACCCGAGATGCTCACCGTTGCGGTCCCGCCCCGACCGTTCCACCGCCGGCACTTTCCGTCGTCGGACCGGCTCGGATGTCCACTTTGGCGTTCGGCGTCAGTCGCAGCTGCCCGTCAGTCACGACCAGGGCACCGGCCGGCACGCCGGCGATGACGCTCAAGCTGTCGAGCGTGCGTTCCACGGTCACCGGCTGCGTGGCGGCCGTGCCGTCGCTGTTCACGACGAAGACGTACGTGCCTTGCTGCCCCTGCATGACGGCCTGACTCGGCACGACCACCGCGTCGTTCTGGACGCCGAGCACCAGCGTGATCGTGACATACTCACCCGGCCACAGCGCGCCGTCGCGATTCGGGAAGCGGGCTTTGAGGAGCACGCTGCCCGTCGCCGTATCGACTTGATTGTCGACGAACGACAGCACGCCCTGCACGGCCGACGCCGAGTCTCGGGCGGGCAACGCTATCGCCGCGAGCTCCTGGTTCGCCCGCTGGCGCAGCGCGGGAATGTTCGTCGCCGGAACGGGGAAGCGCACGAGGATCGGGCGCATCTGCACGATCGACACGAGCGGATCGCTGCCGGCGCGCACGAGATTGCCTTCGTGGAGCAGCAAGCGGCCGGTCCGGCCGCCGATCGGCGCGCGCACCGTCGCGTACTCGAGGTTGAGCCGCGCGATCGCCGTCGCCGCCGAGTCGGACCGGACCGCGGCTGCCGCCGCGTCGGCGGTCGATTGCTTCTGTTCGTAATCCTCCTGCGTCACGGTGTTCGTCAGGGCGAGGATGCGATAGCGCGCCGCTTCACGCGCCGCGCTCAGCGCCTGCGTCAGGTCCCGGAGCAGCGCCCCTTCGGTTTGTTGTAATGCGGCACGGTAGGGACGAGGGTCGATCTCGAACAGCACCTGGCCGGCTGCGACTTCATCGCCCTCGGCGAAGTGCACGCGGAGGATCGTGCCATTCACCTGGGGAAGCACGTCGACCGAGCGGATCGGCTCGACGGTCCCCGTGGCGTTGAGCTCGTAGGGGACGGCGCGACGCTCGACGCGGGCCACGGTGACGGGGACTTTGGGGGGGGGCGCGCCCTGGCGTGAGCCGCACGCAGTCGCCGCCGCGAGCGCGGCGATCGCGAGGCTAGAGGTTCGGAAAGGCACGACTTCTATACGCATATCCTCCCCATGGCGTCATTTAGACCCTGAGGGCGGCTTTTTGGCTACCCCGGGGGATGCTGCTAAACGTAGCCTCGACCATGCTTGCCCGCGTCCGCTCCGCCGCCGTCCTCGGTATCGATGCGTACTTGGTGGAGGTGGAGACCGACATTGCTAACGGGCTTCCCACATTTGTGACGGTCGGTCTGCCGCAAGGAGCCGTAAAGGAGGGCCGGGATCGCGTCTCTGCAGCGCTCGCCAACACCGGTTTCACGTTTCCTCTCAAGCGTGTGACCATCAACCTGGCGCCGGCTGACATAAAAAAGGAAGGATCTGCCTTCGATCTTCCCATCGCCCTGGGCATCCTCGCAGCTACAGAGCAGATAGCGGGGGAACGCCTGGGGAAGATCGCCGTGCTCGGCGAATTGGGGCTGGAAGGCGCGATTCGCCCCGTCCGAGGGGCCCTACCGGTCGCGTTGGCTGCGCGCGCGGCCGGTGTGGAGGCGCTGATTCTCCCGCGCGAAAACCTTGCCGAAGCGGGCGTCGTGGAGGGCCTCCGGGTGCTGGGCGCGGGCTGCCTCGCCGAGATCGCCGACTTTCTCGACGGCAAGGCCGATCTCCCCGGGGCGGCGGTCGACGTCGCCAAGCTGTTCGCCGAGCGCGCCAAAGACGACGTGGACTTCGCCGAGGTGAAGGGTCAGGCGCATGCCAAGCGCGCGCTCGAGGTGGCGGCTGCGGGCGGGCACAACATCCTGATGGTGGGCCCGCCGGGCTCAGGCAAGACGATGCTGGCGCGGCGACTGCCCACGACGCTCCCCAGGATGAGTCTCGATGAGGCGCTCGAGACGACCAAGATCCATTCCGTCGCTGGAACGCTGCCACTCGGCGAGTCACTCGTCGCGCGGCGGCCCTTTCGCGCTCCGCATCACACGATATCCGACGCGGGACTGATCGGCGGCGGCTCGTATCCGCGGCCTGGTGAGGTCAGCCTGGCGCATGGCGGCGTGCTGTTCCTCGACGAGCTGCCCGAGTTTCGCAAGAACGTGCTCGAGGTGCTGCGCCAGCCGATGGAGGACGGCGTCGTAACGATCGCGCGCGCGGCGATGAGCCTTTCGTATCCGGCGCGCTTCATGCTCGCCGCCGCGATGAATCCCTGTCCGTGCGGTTGGTTCGGCGATGCGCATCACACGTGCGCGTGCGGATCGGTCGCCGTGCAGCGCTATCTGGCGCGGGTGTCCGGGCCGTTGCTCGATCGCATCGACATCCATCTGGAAGTACCGGCGGTGAAGTACAGGGCGCTCACCGGCGAGACCAGCGGCGAGCCGAGTGAAGCGATGCGCGAGCGCGTGGACCGGGCACGCGTGGTGCAGCGGGAACGCTTCGTGAATCGGCCGGGGATCTATGCGAATGCGCACATGGCGCCGCGCGACATCCGCGCGCACTGCAAGGTGTCGGACGGCGCCGACGCGCTGCTCAAGACGGCGATCACGCGGCTGGGTCTATCGGCGCGGGCGTATCATCGGATTCTCAAGATTGCGCGCACCGTCGCCGATCTCGACGAGGCGGCGTCGCTCGAGCCGAAGCATGTGAGTGAGGCGATCCAGTATCGGAGTCTGGACCGGCGGGGCGTCGGGTAGCCTAGGGAATCACCCTGTTGCGGTGTTGCATCGACATCGAGCCCGGTCCACGGCTGACGGTGTGGCGCCGCCACAGCACCGAACGCAGCCGCCCCGCAGGCTCCGGGCACACGAATTGCCCACCTCAAAGCCCGAAGGGAGCTCTTGTGAGGCACAGGCCGTTCGCGTGGTGGGAAGATGCGATCATCGCCCTCGGGCTCTGGCTGGCGGCGGTGGCCGCTTTAGCCGCACGGCGTCGCGGTTGACGGCGCCCCCGTGGTCGCCCACCGACCTCTCGTGAAGGGCTTCGGAGGCGCAAGCATGCCCGAGGTATCGCAATGGGCCCGTGTGCGCGGCGACGTGAACTGCCATGTGCGGCGGGGTGCGTGGTACGAAGTCCTTCGCCTCACCACAGATCAAGCCACCCTCAACGTAGACAATCGCGCCTTCAGTGTGCGCAGGTCCTCGCTGCAGATCGTGCCCCTGCGGCCCCAACGGTGGTCCGTCGTCGCCCGCCCGTCCGACGCGGTGATGGTTCCGCTGAGCTGGGGCTCCCGCTACGCCGTCTGCCCGGGCTGTTGCACTCGAACGTCGCTGCAGGGGCACCCGACCGAGATCCGGTGCTCGCGGTGCGAGCACGTGTTTGCAGTAGCGTGGGATGATTCTTACTGAGGCGGCTGTGCGGGCGTCCCGCTACGTGGGCTCCGTCCCCGTCAACAGCCGATTTGCGCTCTTGATCTGTTGCGGCTGCCCAACCACTATGAGGACATCGCCCGCGGCCAGCCGGAAGTCCGCGCTGGGCGTCGCCAGATCGCTCTCCCCGCGCCGCACCGCCAGGATCAGCGCGCCGGTTTTTGAGCGGAGTCCGGTGTCGGCGATCGTCTGACCCACCGCGGGCGCCTTCTCACTCAGCACGATGCGTTCGATGTGCATCTGCGGCATCGCGCCAAGCGCGCCGCTCAGCGTGAGCCGCGGCCGGGAGCCCGGGCGCAGCGCTTGATAGTGCGACGCCCGGATTTCGCTCACCAGGCGCTCGATCTCGTCTCGCGGCACGTTGTAGTGCGCCAGGACGCGGGCGAAGATCTCGATCGAGGTCTCGAACTCTTCAGGGATGACGACGTTGGCGCCGAGACGGGTAAGCTCCGGGATCTCGACCACGTAGCGCGTACGCGCGATGATATGGAGCTTGGTGTTGATCTCCCGCGCCACCCGTACCATGCGTCGCGTCGCCGCCGGATCGGAAATCGCGATCACGAACATCCGCGCCCGATCGATTCCCAGCGCGCGCAGAATCTCCTCGCGCGTCGCGTCGCCATAGAACGCCGGCTCGCCCTCGGCGCGTGCCTTGCGCACCGTTTGTGCATTCAGCTCGACGATCAGATACGGCGCATGGATCGACCGTAGCGCCGCGGCGAGGTTGCGGCCGTTCAGCCCATAACCGGCGATCACGACGTGATCCTTGACGGGATCCTGCACCGGCGCGAAGCCGCGCGGCCGGAATCCGGGCAGCACCCGATCGAGCGGCAGCACCTTCTCGAGTGCATCGAGGATCGCGGGGCCGCCGTGCAACAGGAACGGCGTCACCAGCATCGTGATCACCGCGACGCCGAGGAACTGCTGGTACAGGAGATCGGGCAGCAGCCCGGCGACGCGCCCCTCCTTCGCCAGCACGAACGAGAATTCGCCGATCTGCGACACGGCCACGCCGGCGAGCAACGCGACTCGACCGGAATAGCCCAACAGCGCTGGTCCCACCGCCGCCGACAGCGTCTTGCCACCCATGATCACCGCTACGGCGACCAGGGTCAGCACGATGTGCTCGCGGATGATATCCAGCCGGACCAGCATGCCGACGGCGACGAAGAACAGCGAGATGAAGATGTCCCGGAACGGCATCAGCTCCGCGAGTGCCTGATGGCCATAATCGGATTCCGAGATGATCAAACCGGCGAGGAACGCGCCGAGCGCGAGCGACGCGCCGGCGGCGGCAGTCCCCAGGGCCGTCAGGGTGCCGATGAGAATCACCGCGATCAAGAACAGCTCGCGACTGCGCGTTTTGAGGATCTCCGCGAGTGCGCGCGGCACGATCGTGCGGGCCGCGATGACGACGCCGACCACGACGAGCGCTGCCTTGCCGAGCGCGAGCAGCAGACCGAGGGGGCCGCCTTGCGATTGCCCTGCCAGGAACGGCAGCACCAGCATGATCGGCACGACGCAGAGATCCTGGAAGATCAGCACGCCCGTCGCCAGACGGCCGTGAGGCGCGTCGATTTCGCCGCTGTCGGTCAGCACCTTGAGCACGATCGCCGTGCTCGACAATGCGATGAGGAATCCGAGGAACAGCGACACGCGCCAGCTGCCGAGCAACGCGAGCCCCGCCGCCAGCGTGGCGAGGACGGTGAACCCCATCTGCGAGAAGCCGCCCACGAGAATCTGGCGGCCCATTTCCTTGAGGCGGCTGAGGGAGAACTCGATGCCGATCGTGAACAACAGCAGGATGACGCCGACCTCGGCGAGTCCCTCGACGTCCTGTGGATCGGAGACGAGCCCCAGCGCGTTGGGGCCGAGCAAAATGCCGGCGACGATGAATCCGGGCAGCGCCGGCAGCTTGAGCCGGTAGAAAACGAGAATGACCAGCAGCGAGCCGGCGAAGATGACCGCGAGATCGCGCAGGATGTGTAGTTGTTCCACGGTGGCCTAAAGCTAGGACGACTCGTAGCTTTGGCCACCGTGCGCGACTGGCTGCAGACCCGAGTCGGGTTGAGTCCCGCGTTGCAGATGCACCTGCTGGTCACGGTCATCGTGATCGCGGGGCTGTGGCTGCTCGAACGACTCGTCCTCGCCATCGTCTACCGCCGCTTCACCGATCCGTGGACGCGCTACCGCTGGCGCAAGAGCGTCACGTATCTGTTCCTCGCCGTGGCCGTGCTGGTGATCGGCCGCGAATGGCTCGAGGGATTCACTTCACTGGCCACCTTTCTCGGCCTGGTGTCGGCGGGCGTGGCGATTGCCCTCAAGGACCCGCTCGCGAACCTCGCCGGCTGGGCGTTCATCATATGGAGCCGGCCGTTCGAAGTGGGCGATCGCGTCGAGATCGCGAAACACAAGGGCGACGTCATCGACGTGCACCTGTTTCAATTCACGTTGAATGAAATCGGCGGCTGGGTGGACGCGGATCAGAGCACGGGACGCATCGTCCACATCCCCAACCAGCAGGTCTTCACCGAAGCGCTCGCCAATTACGACAAGGGCTTCAAGTACGTCTGGAATGAAGTGCCCGTGGTGCTGACGTATGAAAGCAACTGGAAGAAGGCGAAGGAGATTCTGACGGCGATCGCGTTCAAGCACGCCGAGCACCTGACGGCGGAGGCAGAGCGCGATCTACTCGCCGCGTCGCAGCAGTACCTGATCAACTACAAGAAGCTGACGCCGATCGTCTATACGAACACCACACCGTCCGGAATTCAGCTGACGATCCGGTACCTCATCGAGCCGCGGCGCCGGCGCGGCACGGTGTCGGCGATCTGGGACGAGATTCTCACGGAGTTCGGCAACGCCAAGGACATCGATCTCGCCTACCACACCGTGCGGTCGTTCGCCAACCCGATCGAAGGGAAGATCGTCGGCACGCCCGACACCTAGCGCAGCACGGCCCCCGTCTCGACGACGCTGCGCACCAGCAGATCGAAGTCTGCGCGCCGGCTGCGGTGGTTGGTGATGGCGACGCGAATCGCGAACTTGCCATTGAGCACGGTCTGGGACGGAATCGCCACGCCGCTCTCCTGAATTCGCAGCAGGATCTCTGTGTTCAGCGCATTCAAGGTCGCGTCATCCGCTCCCGGAACCACGAACCGGAAGCAGACGACGTTGAGTGGCGCCGGAGCCAGCAGCTCGAGCCGGGGGTGCTGCGTCACGAGCCCAGCGAGATAGTGCGCCTGTCGCACGTTCTGGTGAATCAGCTGCGCGAACGCATCCAGCCCGTGGGTCTTGAACGACATCCACACTTTCAGCGCGCGGAACCCGCGCGACAGCTGCACCCCGCGCTCGGCAAAGGGAAAGCCGCCGGCGGCGATGCCGCGGTCGAATGACGCGAGATAGGCGGGCGTCACGTTGAAGGTGGCGCGATGCGCCTGCTGGTCGCGGACCAGCGTGCATCCCACCTCGTAGGGCATGTACATCCACTTGTGCAGATCGAACGCCAGCGAGTCGGCGAGCTCGAGGCCGGCCACCAGCGGCCGCAGCTCCGGGACGAGCGCCGCGAGCGCGCCGAACGCGCCGTCCACGTGAAACCAGAGCCGTTCGTCGCGGCACAGCGCGGCGAGGGCGCGCAAGTCGTCCGTCGCGCCGGTGTTGACTGTGCCGGCGTTGCCGACAATGCAGATCGGCCGGCGGCCGGCAGCCTTGTCGGCCGCAATCGTCGTGCGCAACCTCTGCACATCGATCGTGTAGTCGGCAGCAACGGGGATGCTACGCAGCGCATCGTGGCCGAGGCCGAGCAGCTCGACTGCCTTGCGGACGGAGGAATGCGTTTCGGTGGAGGCGTACACCGTCAATAGCGGTGCGTTGCCGTTCTGCAGGCCCCGCTCACGGACGTCGAACCCCGCATGCGCGTTGCGAGCCACCGCGAGCCCCACGAAGTTCGCCATGGAGCCGCCCGAGACGAGCAGGCCGTGCGTGCCGGCGGGCAGCCCGAGCAGCTCCACGAGCCAGCCGATCACCTGATTCTCGACGACTGCGGAGGAATCGTCGAATTCAGCGACCTGCGGGTTCATGCCCGAGGCCAGCATGTCGGCGAGCATCGCGACGGGCGTGCCGGTGCCGATCACCCATCCCCAGAATCGCGGATGGATATTGCCGGTGGGGTAGGGCAGCACGTCGCGCTTGAATTGTTCGTAGACGTCACCCACCGGCGTGGGCTCGCGCGGAGCAGGACCGGAGAGTCGCTCGCGTACCTCGGCGGGAACCGGCCGCCACACGGGGCGCTCGCGCGCCGTCCGCAGATACTCGAGCATCTCGTCGACCATGCGGTGGCCGAGGAGGCGGAGCTCCTCCCACCCCGCGTTGTCGGCAGGGTCGAGGCTAAGCTCCGGTGAGGACGTCGTAGTGCTCGACGAAGGGTTCGAGCTCGATGAGGAAATCGCGGTCTTCCGGATAGTAGTGTGCCTTTTCGTAATCATCCCCCGCAAAGCGCCGGATGGCGTCGATCGACTCCCACAATGAAATGAACGTAAACTCGGCGCGACCCAGCTTGACGCGCCGCAGCACATACACGCCCCGATTCCCCGGGGTCGCCCGGCAGTCGCGTGCGCCGGTGCGCTCGAGATAGTCGGCGTATGCGTCGGCCCGCGCGGCGTCGGTCACGCCATGCCAGACGCGGGCGATCAGCTTAGAGCCGTTCGAGCTCGGGGACGGTGCGTTCATTGTTGATGTTCCCGGTGTTGAGTGTCGTATTGGGCTCGAACAGCAGCACGTGCGTCTCTTCCTCGGCGACCGGCAGGTGCTCGACGCCGCGGGGGATGATGGCGAACTCGCCAGGTCCGAGTACGACATCCTGGTCGCGCAGCGTGAGGCGCAGCCGGCCTTTCACGACCAGAAACAGCTCGTCTTCGTTGTCATGATGGTGCCAGACGAACTCGCCTTTGAGCTTCACCAACTTCACCAGGCTGTCGTTGACTTCACCAACGACTTTCGGGCTCCATTGGTCGTGAAAACGGCCGAACATCGCCGTGAGATTGACTTTGCGGACGGTCATGCGGCTCTCCCATCTGCGGACGCGCGCGCCGCGCCTTCAATCCTTCCATCCTCCAATGCGCCAATACGCCGCAGTCTATGCGAGAACTGTATCCACACCACCGCCACCAGGATCATGCTCATCGCGATGAATGTGCGCGCGCTCACCGGTTCATGCAGGAGCAGCCAGCCGAGCAATACGGCGATGACCGGGTTCACGTAGGCATAGGTCCCGACGATCGTCGCCGAGGCGTGGCGCAGCGCATATGAATAGGCGCTGTAGCCGAGCACCGATCCGAACACCACGAGGTAGGCAATCGCTCCAATGCCGCGAGTGCTCAGGTGCCAGGAGGGCCATTCGCCCAGCAGTGTGCCGAGGAGCGCAACGGCGGTGCCCCCGACGATCATCTGGAACGCCGCGCCCATGTACGGGCTGGCCTTGGTCGGATGGCGCTTGGCGTAGACCGTGCCGACAGACCAGGACGCACTCGCGATCGTGAGCGCGATCGGCCCACGTTTGTCGGCCGCCAGGATTTCAGCCGGCGTCGCGCCGACGAGCAGCAGCGTGCCGAGGAAGCCGAGCAACAGACCGGCGATGATGCGCCAGTTCAGCTCACGCTGACCGCCGGGGATGATCGCGTCGAACAGCGCCGTCCACATCGCGACCGTGACGACGAAGATGCTGGCGATTCCGGACCCAACGTATTGCTCCGACCAGACGACGAACGCGTTGCCGCCGCCGAGCAGCAACAATCCGACGATCGCGAGCGTGCCCCAGTCGCCTTTCTTCGGCAGCGGATCGCGGAGGGCGCTCGCGAGCACGAGCAGTACGAGTCCCGCAACGAGGAAGCGGAGGCCGGCAAACAGAAACGGCGGCAGCTCCGTGACGCCGACCTTGATCGCGAGGTAGGTCGATCCCCAGAAGACGCAGACGACCAGGTACGCAATGAGCGCTTTGCCTTTGAGGGCGGCCATCAGTCGGGCTCCGTCGCGAGGAAGCCCGGCTTCTCGAACAGCGTGGACAGCACGATCGTCGTGCGCGTGTTCATCTGGGAATTGGGGCCGCGCAGATCGCGCAGGATTTCCTGCACCCCTTCGAGATCCGGCGCGACGACCTTGAGGATGTAGCAGTCGTCGCCGGCAATGTGATGGCATTCGAGGACGCCGGGATGTTTTTCCATCTCGCGCATGCGCGGCTCGTCGCCGACGTAGTCGCTCGAGCCGTATCGGACCGCGACGAACGCGGTCACCGGCAGGCCGACCTTGGCGCGATCGAGCTGCACCCGGTAGCCGCGGATGTATCCGGACTCTTCGAGCCGCTTGACGCGTTCCATGATCGCGGGACGGGACAGCCCGACTTCATCGGCGACCGCCTGGTAACTGGCGCGGCCGTCCTGGCCGAGGATGCGGAGAATCCGTCTGTCGGTGGCGTCGAGCTCAGTCTTGGCGGGCATTTGGGAAGCTCTCCACGGGATTGTCCGACTATACGTCGCCGAATCGCTTTGTGCGTGAACGCATCATAAGTCTAACAGGTTTCTGCCAGACGGAATATCCGTTTTTGGTTTTCAAAATTGTCCTTTGATTAGGACATTCGGGGGGGTAGTATTCCCGCCATGCAGGCTCTGCGCGCCCTCGTTCGAACCTATCCCTCCGCACTGCTCGGCTATTCAGGGGGCGTCGACTCGGCCCTGCTCGCGGTCGTGCTGCGCGAGGAGTTGGGCAAGGATCGGATGCTGGCCGCCATCGGCCGCAGTGCCTCCTATCCAGACGCGCAATGGCGGGCCGCCCTCGAGCTGGCGGGCCGCTTCGACATTCCCCTGGTCGAAATCCACACGCACGAGCTCGACGACCCGAATTATCTCGCCAATCCGACCAATCGCTGCTTCTTCTGTAAGACCGAGCTCTGGAGCCGACTGGTGCCGCTCGCCCGCGAGCGCGGGCTGGCGGTCGTGTGCGACGGCACGAACGCGGACGACCTGCACGAGCATCGGCCCGGCAAGGCGGCAGGCGCAGCGGCGGGCGTGCGGTCACCACTCGCCGAGGTCGGGATGACGAAGGCGGAGATTCGCGCCGCGTCCCGCGAGCTCGGCCTGCCGACGTGGGACGCCCCCGCGGCGCCCTGTCTTTCGAGTCGCGTGCAGTATGGGCTCTCGATTACGCCGGCACGGTTGCGGCAGGTAGAGGATGGGGAAGCGTATCTGCGTTCGCTGGGCATCAGGGGCGATCTGCGGCTGCGCCACGCCGGTGACGTCGCGCGGATCGAAGTCGAGCCCTCCTGGATTCCTCGGCTCGAAGCGAGACGCGAAGAAATCAGCACGCATCTCGTGACCTTGGGCTTCGCGCAGGTCGAGATCGACCCGCGTGGCTACCGCCGGGGGAGCCTGTTAGAGCGTTCGTCGCCCTGAATTTCCCGGACCCTTTGCGCCAGGAGTTGTGGGACGCGCTTGCGCTGCTGCGCCAGCGTCGAGAGCAGTTGCCGGTGAAATGGGTGCGGCCCGAGAACATTCATCTGAGCCTCAAGTTTCTCGGCGACGTGGACGAAGCGCGCGAGCCCGAGCTGCGTGCGGCGCTGAAACGCGCGGCCGGAACGGGCGGTGAGCCGCGGCCGCTGACGCTGCAGATCACGGGCTTCGGTGTGTTCCCCGATTATCACCGCCCCCGCGTGTTGTGGGCCGGAGTCACGCCCGATCCGGGATTGGAGCTGCTGCAGCACGGCGTCGAGCAGGCGTTCGCGCCGCTGGGGTTCCCGACCGAAGGGCGCCCGTTTCGCCCGCACATCACGCTGGCGCGCGCCGCGCGCGATGCCCGCCCGCGCGAGTTCGCGGGGCTCGCCGAGCTGCTCTCGGGAGTCGATTGCGATGAGACCGTCACGGTGACGGACCTGGAGCTGATGCAGAGTACGCTCCAAGCGGAGGGGCCGGTGTATCAGGTGAAATATCATGAACGGCTGTCTTAAGGGCGTCTTCAAGCTCGGGTGCGCCATCCTCGTGATCGGCGCGCTCGCCGGCGCGTGGTGGTTCCGCGAGCCGATCATGAGCACCGTCGCGCGCTGGTTCGGGCGGTCGACGGCGCTCCCGCCCGTCTCCGACACGGCCGTGGGCGCACCGACACCGAAGGCGACCGCATCGGGTCAGGCCAAAGTCGGGAATCTGCGGATCAGCGCCGGCCCCGACTCGGTGGTGCTTACGCCGAACGAGATGGCGTCGCTCATTGGCGCCGGGATCGACTGGAACGTCCGCAAGATGTACGACTCGCTGCGGGTGGAGCTCCAGGAGGGGAAGCTGATGCTGCATGCGCGGCTCGATACGCGCGCGTTACCCCCGGGAACGCTCGGGCCGTTTGCGAGCATGTTCGGGGCGCATGAGCCGTTGCGCATGGGCGGCACGGTGTCGATCGCGCGCCCCGGGACGGCGCTGTACGACATCACCGAAGTCAGTCTGCGCGGCTTCGAGATTCCCGGTCCATTCGTGAAGCAGATCACGAGGCAGATGGCGGGGGCGTCATCAAACGGGGGCGTTCCGGTCAAGGTGGATCCGGCCGTGACCGATGTGAAAGTGCATACGACCGGTGTCGTGCTGTATAAGCGCCGGAAATCTCCATGAGCAAGCGCCGCGTGCTGATCGTCGACGATGAAAAAGGCATTCGCGACGCGCTGAAGCAGGTCCTCGAATACGAAGAGATCGAGGTGCAGGCGAGCGCGTCGGGCCACGAGGCAATGCGCGTGTATCCCGATTTCAAGCCGCACCTCGTGTTTCTCGACGTAAAAATGGAAGGGATGGACGGCCTGGAGACGCTGAAGAAGCTGCGCGAGCTCGATCCCCAGGCGCAGGTCGTCATGATCTCCGGCCACGGCACGATCCAGACCGCCGTCGAAGCGACGCAGCTCGGCGCCTACGATTTCCTCGAGAAGCCGCTCGATACCGACCGCATCCTGCTCACGCTGCGTAACGCGCTGCAGCACGTCGTGCTCGTCAGCGAGAACGTGCGCCTCAAACAGGAAGTGGGCGCGCAGTACGAGATCGTCGGCTCGAGCAAGCCGATTCGCCACGTGATCGGCCTGCTCGAGAAGGTCGCGCCCACGCCGGCGCGCGTGTTGATCACCGGCGATAACGGTACCGGAAAAGAGCTGGTGGCCCGTGCCATCCACGCGCTCAGCCCGCGCGCCAGCGGTCCGTTTGTCGAGGTCAACTGCGCCGCGATTCCCACGGAGCTGATCGAGAGCGAGCTGTTCGGCCACATGAAGGGCAGCTTCACCGGCGCATTCGCCGATCACGTCGGCAAGTTCGAGCTGGCCGACGGCGGCACGCTGTTTCTCGACGAGATCGGTGACATGAGCCTGTCGGCGCAGGCCAAGGTGCTGCGCGCGCTCCAGGAGGGCGTGATTTCCCGTGTCGGATCGGGCAAAGCGCTCCCCGTCGATGTTCGTGTGATCGCCGCGACGAACAAGAACCTCGGCGCGGAGATCGAGGAGGGACATTTTCGCGAAGACCTGCTGTACCGGCTCAACGTCGTCCCGATCCACGTCCCCGCGCTGCGGGAGCGGCGCGGCGACATCGCGCAGCTCGTCACCCACTTCCTGGCCGACCTGACCACGCAAGGCCTGCCGTCGAAGGACTTCGAGCCGGCAGCCGTCGAGCGACTCACCGCCCACGATTGGCCGGGGAATATCCGGGAGTTGAAGAACGCCGTCGAACGCCTCCTGATCCTGGCGAGTGGGTCGACGGTGACCCAGAGCGACGTCGAAAGACTTGTGGGGAAAGGGGACGGGGGACGAGGGAGGGGGACGGCGGCTGGCGGCGGTGATGCAACCTGGCTGCGGGCGGCCACGTTTGAAGAGTTCAAGCAATCGGCCGAGCGCGCATTCCTGCTGGGTAAGCTGCAGGCGCACGACTGGAACGTGTCGGAGACGGCGCGCACATTGCAGATGCCGCGCAGCAATCTGTACAAGAAGATCGAGCGCTACGGATTAGCGCGCGGCGGCGAAGGGGGAGGCGCCTAGTGGCAAAGGAAAAAGAGCGGGACTGGGACCGCGAGATGCGCGAGGTGGACAAGCTCCTGGCGAAGCTGCCGGACGATCCCGTCCCTGCCCGCGGCGTACCGACGGTGCCCGTATCGCCTCGTCCCTCAGTTGGCGGCGCGGGCGCGCCGGGAGCACTGCACCCCGGTCCTGCGCGCGGGCGAGCCTGGGTCACGACGTGGCTGCGCGTCGGGCTCGGGCTGGTGCTGGGTGCGGGGATGCTGCTGTGGCCGTACACCCACGCCTGCGGACTCAAGCTGGTCTTCTATCTTATCGGCGCCACGACGGTGACGGTCGCCGGCGTGTGGAGCGCCCTGTCCTCGTGGAAGCGGCGGCTCGGGATTGCGCATACGCTTTCGATTGTGCTGATCGTTTGGGGTCTCGCGTTGGCGGGCCGGCAGATTCTGCCCCGCATCTACGACAAGACACCCGCTCCTTTCTTCTGTCCGGAACCGTAAAAATCCATGGCACCTCCTGAATTCAAGAATTTCATTGCCGGTGATTGGGTCGCCCCCTCGACTGGTGAGTACTTCGAAAACCGCAATCCCGCCGATTGGAACGACGTCATCGGCATGTTTCCGCGCTCCGGTCCCGATGACCTGAAGCGCGCGATCGCCTCGGCCAAGCGCGGTTTTGCGCAGTGGTCCAGGACTCCGGCGCCGATCCGCGGCCAGGTGTTGCAACGGGTCGGGCAGTTGCTCGCCCTGCGCAAAGACGCCATCGCGCGCGCGATGACGCGCGAGATGGGGAAGGTCGTCACCGAGACGGGAGGCGACGTTCAGGAGGGGATCGATACCGCGTTCTATGCGGCGACCGAGGGCCGGCGATTGTTTGGGCGCGTCGTGCCGTCGGAGCTGCGCAACAAGTGGGCGATGAGCTACCGCCGGCCCATCGGGGTCGCCGGGCTGATCACGCCGTTCAACTTCCCGCTCGCGATTCCCACCTGGAAGATGTTTCCCGCGCTGCTGTGCGGAAACTCCGTCGTCTTCAAGCCCGCCGAGGATGTGCCGCATACCGCGCATCTGCTGGTCGAGGTGCTGCTCGAGGCGGGATTGCCGCCCGAAGTCGTGCAGCTGGTGCATGGCCAGGGCTCGGTGGTGGGACGTGCGCTGGTCGAGCATCCTGAGGTTCCGGTGATCTCGTTCACCGGATCGACGGAGACCGGCTCGGCGATCGGTGCGACGTGCGGAAGAATGCACAAGCGGTTGTCGCTCGAGATGGGCGGGAAGAACGCGATGATCGTGATGGATGATGCCGATCTCGATCTGGCGCTCGACGGCGTGCTGTGGGGCGCGTTCGGGACCACGGGGCAGCGCTGCACGGCGACGAGCCGGCTGATCCTGCACGAAAAGATCCACGACACGTTCGTGAAGACGCTCACCGATCGCGTCGCGAAGCTGCGGCTCGGCCCCGGCCTGGACGACAAGACCGAAGTCGGCCCGCTGATCCACGAAGAAGCGCGGCAAAAGGTCGCGGAATACGTCGAGATCGCGAAAAAAGAGGGCGCCAGTGTGGCGCTGGGCGGGAAGATCCCGCAGGGCGACAAGCGGCTCGAGTGTGGGTGGTTCTACGAGCCGACGGTGATCACCGGAGTGAAGCCGGGGATGCGGGTGGAGCAGGAGGAGATCTTCGGCCCCGTGCTCGCCGTTCTTAAGGCCAAGGACCTCCCGGCGGCCATTGGCATCAACAACGACGTGAAGTACGGGCTTTCCAGCTCACTGTACACGCGCGACATCAACGGCGCGTTCCAGGCGATGACGGACCTCGACACGGGGATCACGTACGTCAACGCGCCGACGATCGGCGCCGAGGCGCATCTGCCCTTCGGTGGCGTAAAACAGACCGGCAACGGCCATCGCGAAGGAGGATGGGAGGTCTACGACTTCTACTCCGAGACGAAGACGATCTACGTGGATTACTCGGGCACGCTCCAGCGGGCGCAAATCGATACCGAATTCAGCCCTTGACGGCGTGCGAACCGGCGGGGTAGACTACCCCTACAACTGAAGACTCCGTGGTCATTTGCCGCGTATTGCCGCCACGTTAAACAAGGTGCTAAAAAGCGACTCGCCCGCGGCATTATTTGTCCGGGCGATCGTGTTTTCAGGAAATCGCTGCCGCGGCGCTTACGCCGGAGGCTTGCGATGACCATCCGCAAAGTCACAGTCGCCACGCTGGCAGGGTTGAAGGACCGCGCTGAAAAAGCGGTGTTCGTCACCGCCTATGATTATCCCACGGCGACATTCGCCGATCGCGCCGGTGTCGACATGATTCTCGTGGGCGACTCCGCGGCCATGACGATGCTCGGCTTCCCGACGACGCTGCAGATCGGTCTGAACGAAATGCTGGTGTTCATTGGCGCGGTGACGCGGGCGGCGAAGCGTGCCTTCGTGATCGGGGATCTGCCGTTCCTGTCTTACCAGCCTTCCGACGAGACCGCGATCCGCAGCGCCGGGGCATTCGTGGCGGCAGGATGTGACGCGGTGAAATGCGAAGGCGGCGCGCGTGTCGCGAGCCGGGTGCGCGCGATGGTCGATGCCGGGATCGCGGTGATGGGCCACCTCGGACTCACGCCCCAGAACCTCGGTCAGCTCGGCGGCTACCGCGTTCAGGGGAAGTCGTTGGCGGCGGCGGAGCGTCTGCTGCGTGACGCGGAGGCACTGGAGCGGGCGGGGGTGTTCTCGATTCTGCTCGAGGCGGTCCCCGCCGAGACGGCGGCGTTCGTGTGCGAGCGCGTCGGTGTGCTCGTGTACGGGATTGGCGCGGGGCCGCACGTGGACGGGCAGCTCGTCATCTCGCACGACATGCTCGGCAACTTCGTCGGTGAAATCTCACCTCGTTTCGTGAAGCGGTACGCCGAAGTCGGCAGCGCCGTCGAAGGCGCTTTCCGCGATTACGCACGCGACGTGCGTGCCGGCGTGTTCCCGGGTCCCGAGCATTGCTACCAGATCGATCCCGCAGACGAGGCGCTGATTCGCGCGGCCCGCACAACCCGCAAAGTCCGACCGGTGCCGCGGTCAGGCGCGGCACCGGCAGTGGAGGCCCGGCCGTGACGACCAGCGTTGCTCCGCCGGTGGCGTTGCGGCCACGGCCACAGGTGTGCCGTGCCTGCGGCGCATTACACGAGCCGGCTCCCGTCGCGATCTGCGAGCACTGCCTCGGCCCGCTCGACCCGGTCCTCGATCCGGCCCGTGTGCTGCCGACGCGCGAGGCGATCGCGGCGCGCCCCTGGTCGTTGTGGCGCTACCGCGAGTGGCTGCCGTTTGACGGCGAGCCTGTGCTCTCGCTCGACACCGGCGGCACGCCGCTCGTCGAGACACCACGAATCGCCGCGCGGCTCGGCGTGGCTCGCGCCTGGGTGAAGAATGACGCGGTCTCCCATCCGTCGTTGTCCTTCAAGGATCGCGTCGTCGCGACGGCCATCAACGCCGCCGCGGCGTTCGGGCTCGACACGATCGGGTGCGCGTCCACTGGCAACCTCGCCAATGCGGTTGCGGCGCAGGCGGCGCGCGCCGGTCTCAAAGCGTGGGTGTTCATTCCCGAAGACCTCGAGCTTGCCAAGATCGTCGGGACCGCGGTGTATGGCGCGCGCCTGGTGCGCGTGCGTGGGCATTACGACGACGTCAATCGTCTGTGCGCGCAGGTAGCTGATCAATTCGGCTGGGGCATCGTGAACGTCAACCTGCGCGGCTATTACGGCGAGGGATCCAAGACCTTCGCCTTCGAGATCGCCGAGCAGCTCGGATGGCGCCTGCCGACGGCGGTCGTCGCACCGATGGCGGGCGGCTCGCTCGTGACGAAGCTGCGGAAGGGGTTCAAGGAGTTCAGCGCGGCCGGGTTGGTCAGCGGAGCGGCGCCCCGCATCTTCGGGGCGCAGGCGTCGGGGTGCGCGCCGATCGTGCGGCTGGTGCGCGAGAATGCCGACGCAGTCGTACCGGTGGTGCCGCACACGATTGCCCGGTCGATCGCCATCGGCAACCCTGCCGACGGGCTCTTCGCCAAGCGCGCGATTCTCGAATCGGGCGGGTGGGCGGCCGCGGTGTCGGATGCCGAGCTGGTCGCGGCGATCCGGCTGCTCGCCGAGGAGGCGGGGATCTTCACCGAGACGGCGGGCGGCGTCACCGTCGCCGCGGCGTTGGCGCTCGCCGCCGAAGGCCGCTTCTCCCCGGATGACGAAGTCGTCCTGTGCATCACCGGAAACGGCCTGAAGACGATCGATGCCGTCGCCCCGGCGTTGCCGGCCGCTCCGCTCATCGCGCCGCGTCTTTCCGAAGTGCGCGCACTGGTGAAGGACCAATCATGACGGTGCGCGTGCGTGTGCCCGCCAGCTCGAGCAACCTGGGCGCGGGCTTCGACTGCATCGGCGTGGCCGTGGATCGCTGGCTGGTCGCGTCGGTTACGCCCAAAGCGGGAAGCGGGATCTCGATCCGGCGCCGGGGACGGCTGACCGCCGTCTCGGTTGCTGTCGACGAAGACTTGCTCGCTCGCGGGTTTCGCGCGGCGGGCGGGAGGGGTGGGGCAATCGATGCGACGTCCGACATTCCCGTCGGCTGCGGACTCGGCTCGTCGGCCGCGGCAATCGTTGCCGGCGCGTTGCTCGCCGATGCGGCGCTCGAGCTGAACCTGACGCCGCAACAGATCGTCGAGATCGCGACCACAATCGAAGGGCATCCCGACAATGTCGCGCCGGCGGTCTACGGCGGCGCCGTGTTGAGCGTGCGGACGCCCTCGGGACTCGTCTCGACGCCGCTCACTGTCGCGAGTGACCTCGAGCTGGTGCTCGCGGTGCCGCCTTTCCCGTCGGATACGAAGGCCGCGCGCGCCGCATTGCCGAAGACGCTGCCGCACAGCGACGCGGTGCTGGCGGCAAGCCGCGCGGCGGCGCTGGTGCAGGGGTTGTCGACGGGCGATGGCGCGCTGCTCGGCGCGGCGCTCGACGACGTGCTGCACGTGCCGTTCCGCCGCGCGCGTATTCCCGGCTACGATGCCGTCGTCCGGGCGGCGCAGGACGCTGGTGCCTTTGGGGCAACGCTGTCTGGCGCCGGTTCCGCGATACTCGCGATCGCGCCGCGCGAGCGCGCCACGGCGGTCGGTGCCGCAATGATCGCGGCGTGGCGCTCTGCGGGAGTCGATGCGGAGCTGATTCGGAGCGAGCATCCCGTTCCGGGTGCCACGGTCAATCGCATTCCTTCATTGAGTCATCCCGTTTCCTCGGAGTTATCATGAGCGTCACCCTGCAACTGCCCGCCGTCCTTGCAAAGCTCGCCGACGGCCGGCGCACTCTCGAAGCGCAAGGATCGACCTTAGGCGATGTCGTCGCCGACGTCGCGGCGCGATTCCCGGGTCTGGCGCCGCGTCTGCGCGACGCGGCCGGCAAGCCGTATCCGTTCGTGACGTTTTACGTCAACGACGATGACGCCAGACTGCAGGGCGGGTTTGCGGCGAGCGTGCGCGACGGTGATGAGATCATCATCGTCCCGGCAATCGCGGGGGGTTGAGCGATGACGACTCTCGCCCAGGCCGAGCTGTTGCGGTATAGCCGGCACCTCATCCTGCCTGACGTCGGCGTTCCCGGTCAGGAAAAGCTGAAGGCCGCTCGGGTTCTGCTCATCGGCGCCGGTGGGCTGGGATCGCCCGCCGCGCTCTATCTGGCCGCGGCCGGCGTCGGCACGCTCGGCCTCGTGGACTTCGACAACGTCGACGTCACCAATCTCCAGCGGCAGATCCTGCACGGCACCAAGGACGTCGGCCGGCCCAAGCTGGTGTCGGCGCGTGAGCGCCTCGCCGACGTGAACCCGCATGTGCGCGTGGAGACGTACGAGACGGCGCTGACGTCGAAGAACGCGCTCGACATTATCAGCGGCTACGACATCGTCGTGGACGGCACGGACAACTTCGCGACGCGCTACCTGGTGAATGACGCCTGCGTGTTGCAGGGCAAGCCCAACGTGTACGGCAGCATTTTCCGTTTCGAGGGCCAGGCGTCAGTGTTTGCCTTGCCCGAAGGGCCGTGCTACCGCTGCCTCTTCCCTGAGCCGCCGCCGCCGGGATTGGTGCCGAGCTGCGCCGAAGGCGGCGTGCTCGGCGTGCTGCCGGGTCTCGTGGGGACGATTCAGGCAACGGAGGCGATCAAGCTGATCGTCGGCGTCGGGGAGCCGCTCGCCGGGCGGCTGCTGCTCATCGACACGCTGGGGATGCAATTCCGCACGGTCAACATCCGCAAGGACCCAACCTGTCCTGCGTGTGGCACCCGCGAGATCAAGGCGCTCATCGATTACGAGCAGTTCTGCGGCGTGCGGGCGACGGAGGCGGAGCCGAGGGCGGTCGGTGGGTTCGTGGAGGTTACGCCACGCGAGCTGCAGAGCCGGCTGTCGCGCGGCGAGGAGCTGCAGCTGATCGACGTGCGCGAGCAATTCGAGTGGGACATCGCGCGCATTCCCGGTGCGCGCCTCGTGCCGCTGGCGACGCTAGCCGACGTCGTCGAGACGCTCGATCGCGGCCGGGAAGTCGTCGTCTACTGTAAAGGCGGGAGTCGCAGCCGGGCGGCCGCGTCGCATTTGGCCGACGCCGGATTCCCGCGCGTCACGAACTTAACGGGCGGGATCCTGCGGTGGCAGGCGGAGGTGGACCCGACGCTGCCGCGCTACTAAGGATGTCCGCTGGGCGTCCGGGTCACCATCCAGATGTCCGTGCCGCCGATGGTTCCGGTTCGGTCGGACGCAAACAGCAATGTCCGGCCGTCGCTCGATAGGCTCGGTTGCTGATCGCTAGCCGCAGAGTTTACGGCCGCGAGATTCTCCGGCGTGGACCAGGGCTCGTGCACGCTACGTCGGGTTGAGAACCAGATGTCGAGACCGCCGAGCCCGTGGACGCGGGTCGATCCGAAGAAGATCTCCCGTCCGTCGGTGCGCACGCTCGCAGCCGCATCATTGGCAGTCGCGTCAGACAGCTCGGCGACGAGCTCGGCGGGCCCACGGGTCTCCCCGTCCCGAGTGATCGACGCGATGTAGATGTCTTGCGTCCCCTGGGACGGCCCGCGGTTGAAATAGAAGTTCGCGATTCCATCCTCCGCGCTCTGGACGTACTCGGCCCCCGCCTCGAATGCCGTCGTATTGACGCCGTCACCGAGAAGCACGGGCGCGCTCCACCCAAAGTCGTCCTTCGAGTTCGCGCGGTGCGACACGTAGATGTCGTTGAGGCCGACGCCAGTCCGAGCACTCGTGAAGAAGAGGAGGTGCCCGTCGAGCGAGAGCGATGGTCCATTGTCGCCTGCGCTGCTATTGACGACGGGTCCCAGATTCACGGGTGCTTCCCACGGACAGTCGCCACAACTGCGGTGGGAAACCCACAGGTCGGTGTCGGTCGAGCCACCGGGCCGGGGCCGGTTGGAGCCGAAGTAGAGACTGAGTCCGTCGGGCGAGAGGCTGGGGGCCTGCTCGTTGAACGTCGAGTTGATCGCCGCGAGGTTCTCCGGCGGCGACCAGTCCGAGTGGGCGAACGACGACGCTTGGATCTCGAACGTGACTTGGTCGGAGTCAGGGGTACACGCAAGCAGAAGCGCGATGCCGGCGACGGACGCGAGCCAGTGCCGTGGAATTCTCATTGGGATCTCCTTGGACCACTGACGTTGGGGCTCCACGTGACGGCGACTGGCGCTACGCTGCAGGGTGTAGCGTTGCACAAGTCAGGTCCGCTCGCGGAACCGTTGCCGAGCTCGCCTGTCCTGTTGTAGCCCCAGCAATACGGCGCGCCGGCGCTCGTGAGCGCGCAGGTGTGGGAGTCGCCCGTGGCGATAACGCTGAACCTCAAGCCGCCGGAGACCGCGACGGGTACCAAGCGATTCGTGGTCGAGCTGTCACCCAGCTGGCCATTCGAGTTGCGGCCCCAGCAGTAGGCCGCGCCGGAGAAGGTGAGACCGCACTTGTGATATCCGCCGCCCCTGCCGAGAGCGCTGAAGATCAAACCGCCTGAGACTTGGACAGGAGTCGCGCCGCAGGGGCGACCGTTGCACACGTCTGGTCCCGTTACAGAACCGTTGCCGAGCTGACCGGCGATGTTCTCGCCCCAGCAATAAGCCGTCCCAATGGCCGTCAGCGCACACGTGCCGTAGCCACCCGCCACCAGGACGCTGAAGGTCAAGCCGCCGGACACGGCGACAGGCTCGTTGCGATTCGTGGTCGAGCCGTTGCCGAGCTGGCCCCAACTGCCTTCGCCCCAGCAGTAGACTGCCCCGGTGTCGGTGAGCCCGCAGGTGTGGTCGGTGCCCGACGCGAGAGTATTGAACCTCAGTCCTCCGGACACTGCAACGGGCGTCGTGCTGCTGATATCCGAGCCGCTGCCGAGCTGGCCGAAATAATTGCTGCCCCAGCAGTACGCAGCCCCAGCCTTCGTGAGCCCGCATGTGTGCCCGAAAGTCCCCGGCGCGACAACGCTGAAGCGGAGGCCTCCGGAGACGGCGACCGGAACCGCGCTATTCGCAGTCGAGCCGTTGCCGAGCTGGCCGGAGCTGTTCCAACCCCAGCAATAGGCCGCACCGGCGCCGGTGAGTCCGCAGGTGTGATAGGTCATGTCCCCCGCGACGGCCATGAAGGTCAGGCCGCCGACGACGGCGACCGGCCTAACGCTGCATGGAAATCCGGCGCACACGTCGGGTCCGATCGACGAGCCGTTGCCGAGCTCGCCTTCTTCGTTCCGGCCCCAGCAATAGGCCGCGCCGGTGCCGGTCAGCGCGCACGCATGATCGACGCCAGTTGTGAGAGGTGCAGCAACCAGCGGGAGCCCAGGTGAGACGGTGATGAGCGCCGATCCGCTCACGCCTTCGCTGGTCGCGGTGATTGTGGCTGCGACGCTGTTCTCTGCAACGCCGGTGACGAGGCCCGTGGCCGAGATGGTTGCGACCGCTGGAGTGCTGCTCGCCCAAGTGACGAGGCGACCGGTGAGCGCGTGTCCCGCAGCATCTTTGACGGTGGCGCTGAGCCGCGTCGTGTCATCGACGGTGACGGTGGCGGTGGAGGGAGCCACGAGCACGGACGCGACCCTGGCGGGTTCGGTCGAGTCTGAGCCGCACGCCAGTAATGCAAACGCCGTCAACGACGCGATGCCGACCGCGGGTGCGGTCGCCATCATGGCGCGTTGCTCTGCCGCGACCGCGTGCTGACGAAGAGATCGAGGTCAACGGCCGGCGGCGTCGCGACGTTGCGCGCGAAAAACAGCAGCTCCGTCTTCCCGCGCGAATAGATGAAGGGATGGCGCTCGTCAGCCGCGGTATTGATCGGCGCGTCGAGATTGGTGGGCGCGGTCCACGGACCGGCCACGTCTGCGCGCGTCGCGACCCAAATGTCGTCCGAGCTCGAGCCAGGCCGGTTCGAGAAGAAATAAATCGTTCGCCCGTCGTGCGAGATCGAAGGCCGCTGCTCGCTCGCCGCGCTGTTGAGCTCGGTTACTGGGACGGCGTCGCCCCAGGATCCGTCAGCGGCCTGGGTGCTGACGTAGATGTCTCCGCCGGTGTTCACCGGCGCAGGATTGTGGTTGAAATAGAGTTGCGCGCCGCCGCCCTCGTCGTTTTCGAAGTAGCTGGGTCCGCCTTCGAAGCCGATCGTGTTCACGCCTGAACCGAGATTTGCGGGTGTCTGCCACGCAAAGTCGTCGTGGACGTCCTCGCGGTACGAAACCCAGATATCGCCCGACCCGATCCCCTCGGGCCGATTGGTCGCCAGCACAAAGAGCCAGTGCTCGTCTCGGGACAGGGCAGGGGCGGCTTCACTCACCGCGGTGTTGACGGGCGCGCCGAGATTGACCGGACTCTCCCAGGGACAATCGAGGCATGCGCGCTGCGCGACCCAGATGTCTGCGAGCGTCGATCCTGGTGTCCCCGGGCGAGTCGAGGCGAAGTAGAGCGTCAGGCCGTCTTTCGAGAGCATCGCTTGCTGCTCGTTGAACGACGTGTTGATCGTCGGGCCGAGGTTCAGCGGCTCGGACCAGGCGGAAAGGTTGGACGTGTGGTCCGCGACCAGGGTCCCCGCGATGCTGCGATCGGACTCCGTTCCACAGCCGATGAGCAAGGCGAGGCAGGCCAGCGAACTGAGAACGCGCGATGTTGTGGTCATAGATCCTCCTGTCCTCGGAGCGTACTGTCCTGTCGACCGGTCGCTGAGCCGCGGCCTGTCTGGCCAGGATCTTGTTCCGGGCTAACTTAGGAGCAGGCGGTTATGAACCGGTGAGAAACCGGTCAAACGAGCGGACGATGTTGTTCCTCAAGACGTTCGGTGGGCTGTCAGTCGAGATCGATGGTGCTCCCGGCACCGGAGCAGGGCAGCGCCGGAAGACGCTCGCCGTGCTTGCGCTCCTCGCTGCGGCCGGTCGCCGCGGCGTCAGCCGCGATAAGGTCACCGCCTACCTCTGGCCCGAGAGCGATACCGGGCACGCCCGCAACCTGCTGAAGCAGGCGTGCTACGCGTTGCGCCGGGACCTGCACGCCCCCGCGTTGTTCCTCGGCGCCGTCGAGCTGCGCCTGAATCCGGAAATCATCACGAGCGACATCGGCCTGCTGGAGGGCGCGTTCGCCACTGGAGATTCCGCGCGCGCGGTGGCGAGCTACACCGGGCCATTTCTCGACGGGTTCCATCTGGCCGGCGCCGCGGAATTCGAACGTTGGGTGGAAACGACGCGCAGCGCGCTCAAGGCGCGCGTCGCCGACGCGCTCGAGGGCCTCGCACAGCACGCCGCGACGAACGGCGACTCAATTGCCGCCGTGAAGCTGTGGCGGCGGCTGGTGTCGCTCGATCCGCTCGCGGCCCGGGCCGCGCTCGGGTTGCTGCGCGCCCTCATCGCGGCAGGCGAGCGCTCGGCCGCACTCGAGTTCGGTCGAGTGCACGAGAAGGTCGTGCGTCAGGAGCTCGACGCCGCTCCAGATCCCAGTGTCAGCCAGCTCCTCGACTCGTTGCGAGCACGCGGGGCGGAGAGGGCGACGTCCGCGCCCGCCGTGTTGCGGGTAAGGGACGGCAGCACGCCGGTTCGGCCCGCGCCGCGACGACTCGGGCGCCGGCTCGCTCTTGCTGGTGCAGTGCTGATTGTACTGGCGAGTCTGGTCGTTGCCGTTTCCCGCCCGCCGAGAGACCGCCTCGATCCCCTGGCGGATTCAGTGACCCTCGAGGAAATGCGCCAGCTGACGCCCCCGAACTCCTGGGCGTTGGCACGGATCGTGTCGCCGGGGACGACGTCGCTGCCCGCGCTCAAGGCGTTCCTCAGGGGCGAAGATTATCTGCGACGATACTGGCTCGACTCGGCGATCGTGAGTTATCGGCGCGCGATTGCGCTCGACTCGACGTATGCCGTCGCGCTCCGCCACCTGGGCGTGGCCGCATCGTGGAATTTCCAAGCAGTGGCTGGGCAGCCATTCGCGCGGGCAGGTCGTTTCAACAGAGGCCTGAGCCCGCGCGACAGCCTCATGATCGCCTACAGCGCGCCGTCGCCTGGAGTGTCCGAGCACGCGTTTTACAGTCAAGTCTACGCGCAAGAGGCCACGCTGCTCGAGATGATTCGACGCTACCCCGAGGACCCCGAGCTCTGGCATGAGATCGGTGAAGTCCAATTCCACACCGGGTTCGTGTGGCCGGAGGGCAAGTGGAATCGCGCGCGCAACTCGTTTGATGGATCTATCGTGCGGGATTCCGGTTATGCGATCGCGTACGTTCATCCGGTCGAAATCTCACTGAATGACAACGATCCGCGTGCGGCCCTTCGCTATGTGCAGGGGTATCTCGCGATTCCCTCCGTCAATCGGGATGGTGCAGGGATGCGATTGCTCGGTTTGGCGCTCGCGGGCAACCGGCGGCCGCACGCGTTCGACCGAGAGCTCGACGTGGCGTCCCTCGCCACACTGCGGCGTCTGGCGTTCGGAATCCGGTTGTGGCCGGACCCGGACGAGACGCAGATCGCCGTGACGCGCCGGCTGCTGGAGAAGGCTCGCCTGACCGTTCCGAGCGAGCCGGTTGACACGGAGTACGGACTCCGCCAGTACCGATCGTTGCTCGCCCAGGCACTTATCCATCGCGGCCATCTCCGTGATGCCCGCCGCATCGTGGAAAATCGTTTCCAGATGCCGGAGTTCATGACACTCGCAGAGCTCGGCGTGATTCCGCCGGACAGTGTCGAAGCTGTGCTCGGCGACTGGTTCGAGAATCCGGAGCAACCCGGGGTCCATCTGCTGTTTCCATGGTTGCGGGAGGGCAGGTGCTATCGAACGATGGACGCGGCGCTGTGGTGGGCCGCGCGACGCGACGTTCGGAAGCTGCAACGCCTCGTGCAGCGGGAGGAATCGGCCGCTCGCACGATCGACGTCCTGCACTCACCTCCGCACGCGCGTGCGGTTCCTCGGTTCGCGCGCGCCGCCCTTGCTCTTGCTCGAGGGGACACGACGGCGGCGTTGCAACGCGTTCTTCCCGACTCGTCCTGTCCTGGCGCGCCGCAAGCCAGGGATGTGCAGTTTCGTCTGCTCGCGGCAACAGGCCACGACAGCGCGGCGGTGTGGGTTTGGGATCGTATCTACGATCGCCGAGTGCCGTTGATGCTCGAGCGCGCGCGGCTGGCCGACCGGCTCGGTGACATCCGCACGGCCGTGCATTACTACCAGTTTGTCGCACAGGCGTGGCTGCATGCCGATCCGGAGCTCCAACCCATCGTCGCTGAGGCGCGAGCAGCGCTCCAGCGTCTTGGCGAGGAACGGTGACGCGTCGAAACGCGCAGCCATGCGGTGAAATGGTGATGGCTATCACCCGCTACCGGCTAGCGTCGGGGCATGGCGTACGAGTCGGTGCTGGTGGTGCTCGCAACCGGTGGCGCGAGCCTCGAACGTGACGCGCTCGACGCGTTGCCGGAGACCACGGTCACATGGTCGCGCATCGAACGGGAGGGTCGCGTGGCGTGTCTGGCCGCCCGCGTCCGTCACCCCGACCCCGTTTCTGAATTCCGAGTCAGAGTCCGGCAATGGGCTGGGCCCCGCGGATGGGGCGTGACTGTTGCGCCGTGCGACCAGCATTGCTAAGATAAGTCACATGCTTGACTTGGGAGCCCCGCGTGCTGGAAACGGCGTTGACACCCCGCGGCTCCCGTCGTCTCTACCATCGCGCCGCTCCGTATTAGCCCGCTGGTTCGACAGCTGGATGCGATCGCTCGGCATGGCGCTCGTGCTCTTCCTTATAATCCGCACGTTTCTTCTCGAAGCATTTCAAATCCCCTCCGGCAGCATGGAACGCACACTCCTGGCGGGGGATTTTCTATTCGTGAACAAGGCGGTGTACGGGGCGCAGATTCCCGGCACCAACGCGCGTCTGCCCGGCTTCAACTCGCCCAAGCACGGCGACGTCATCGTCTTCGCGTACCCCAAAGACCCGACGCTGAGCTACGTGAAGCGCGTCATCGGGATCCCCGCCGACATCGTGGAGATGCGGCTGGGACAGGTGTACGTGAACGGCCGCGCCATCGAAGAGCCGTACGTGCAGCGCGTCGATCCGCTGCACGACGGATTCGATCCCGAGTTCAACTGGCAGCGCGAGTATCTGGTGCGGCGCAGCGACGAACAGCGCCGCCGCTATCATCCCACGCGCGATACGTGGGGTCCGTTGCGCGTCCCGATGGACAAGTACTTCGTGCTGGGCGATAACCGCGACAATTCTGCCGATTCACGCTATTGGGGATTCGTAGACGCCAGTGCGGTGAAGGGCCGCCCGCTCGTCGTCTATTTCAGTTACGACCGGGGAACCCGCGATGCGCTTCCCTGGCTGACGGACATTCGCTGGAGCCGGCTCGGTTCGCTGATTCGCTAGAGTGGCAACCCCTCGAGGAGTGACCATTCCATGCAATTGAATACGGCGAAGCGCGCATCATATGACGAGGGATCTCTGGATCAGTATTTACGGGAAATCAGCCAATATCCGCTGATCACGCGCGAGGAAGAAGTCACTCTCGCGCAACGGATCAAGCAGCAGGATCCGGAGGCGCTGGACAAGCTGGTCCGCTCCAACCTGCGGTTCGTCGTGTCCGTCGCCAAGAAATACCAGAATCAGGGCGTCTCCCTCTCCGACTTGATCAACGAGGGCAACCTCGGCCTGATCCGCGCCGCGCATAAGTTCGACGAAACCAAGGGCATCAAGTTCATCTCCTACGCCGTGTGGTGGATCCGCCAGGCGATCCTCCAGGCGCTCGCCGAACAATCGCGCATCGTGCGCGTGCCGCTGAACCGCGCCGGTACGCTGCATCGCATCGGCAAGCGCTCGGCGTCGCTGCTCCAGGAGCTGGGACGCGAGCCGACCGTCGAAGAGATCGCCGAGGGGATGGACATCTCGGAGGAAGAAGTCGCCAAGACGCTGTCGATCTCGCAGGCGCATCT
>Ga0137415_10000283_pt1 | contig 46279 bp, 38 predicted proteins | sample CZODoug3_1_1_16f_FD_183082 | JGI IMG/M metagenome (GOLD analysis project Ga0137415, IMG submission 183082) | Vadose zone soil fungal communities from Angelo Coast Range Reserve, California, USA - CZODoug3_1_1_16fungal (Hybrid Assembly) | ecosystem: Environmental > Terrestrial > Soil > Vadose...
CGATTATTTTCGGCCGCGTTTGTCCTCTCGCATCCCCTAACCCGCCTTTTATTCCTAGATTGTGGGAGATTCAACGTAAAGAAAGGAGATTTGGTAGCGCTACCGGGAATCGAACCCGGGTTTGAAGATTGAGAATCTTCCGTCCTAACCCCTAGACGATAGCGCCCCTGGGAAGCAGTAATTATAGCAAAGCCTCTTGACAACCTTTCCCTGGTAGAGCTAAGTTTATTTAGCGAATAAAAAGCGAAAGTTCTCCGGATTCGCATCGAGGCCCTACCGCCCCGACGTTCCCTGAAATTTTGAGGTCTCTATGTCTTCCCCACTCTTTTCCGTCCAGGCGGGCTGCGCCGTTGCCTTTGCTCCCAGGAAGGACCCGGCACTGGTTCTAAAACGCCTGGCGGCATTGCCCAAGCTTGCGGGCGTAACTCCGGCATCGCAGCTCGAAGTGCGGCCCTCGCCGGAGATGGTCTCCAGCGGAATCCGTGAGATCGATGCGCTCACCGGCGGTCTGCCGCGGGGATGTTTGAGCGAGATATGGGGATCAGCCTCTTCCGGACGCACCAGCGTGCTGCTGGCCGCCCTGGCGGCAGCTACACGCCGCGAAGAAGTTTGCGCCCTGGTGGATGCCACCGATGCGCTCGATGCGGTATCGGCGGCGGCGGCCGGAGTCGATCTGGAAAGATTGCTCTGGATACGCTGCGGGAAAACGGGCGTCGGACCTCGGGCATCAGGCGTCGGACCACAAATCTCGGACTCTAGGCCTCAGATCTCAGATTTAAAGTCCGAGGTCCGACGCCCGAAGTCCGAGGTCCGATCTCTCGAGCAGACTCTGCGCGTCACCGATCTGCTTTTGCAAAGTGGAGGCTTTGGCCTGGTGGCGATTGATCTCGGTGATGTACCTCACTCTGCGGCACGGCGAATGCCGCTGGCTTCCTGGTTTCGTTTCCAGCGTGCCGTCGAGCCCACACCCACAGTGCTTTTGGTGGTGGCCCAGGAGCCCTGCGCGCAGACTTGCGCTTCTCTGCTGATCAGGCTTCAGTCTTCCATTGTTGGTCGTCAGTCAGCAGGGAAAAGGCTGTCCGCTTTACATCTGCTGCCGGGAAAGGACAAAACCTGGCTAACTCACGCGCAACTTCTGGATGGACTGCATATTGAAGGAGAGCTGCTGCGTTCGCGCATGCAACGTAAACCAGCACAATCGGTGACCACCGCATTCGCAACCAACGCGGTAAGAATTTCGTAGCGCTGGCCTTCGACTTCGCTCAGGACAAGCCTTGCCCTGTGTAGCGAGGGGGGGACGTCGGCGCTACAAAGCTGGTAACTGATAGCTGGCAGCTTCCCTGACAACTGACAACCGAAGACTGACGACTTAATGCCCTTTGCCTGCATCTTCGTCCCTGATTTCCCGGTGGAAGCGTTGCTTCGCGCCGAACCTGAGTTGCGTTCGCAATTTGTAGCCGTTCTTGAAGGCAAAGCTCCGCTGCAAAAAATTTTTGCCGTAAACGAAAAGGCCCAGCGCGCCGGAGTATCGCCGGGCATGACGAAACTTCAGGTGGAGGCCTGCCCTGATCTTGTGCTGCGTGCCCGCTCTTCATTACAGGAAGCGGCCGCGCACGCCGCGCTCCTGGACTGCGCGCAATCATTCTCGCCACGTGTGGAAGATGCGGCCTGTGACACTGCCCTTCTGGATCTCGCCGGTCTGGAACTGCTTTTTGGTTCGCTGCCGAAAATCGCGCGCGATCTGGCGCGCCGCGCTTGCGATCTCGGCCTTGAAGCCAACGTTGCCGTGGCCTCCAATCCGGACACGGCCGTACTCGCCGCTCACGGCTTTTCCGGCGTGATCGTGATTCCCGACGGGAAGGAAGCCGAGCAATTGGGCAATCTTCCGCTGGAAGTACTGTTTACGGGAGGTCTCGATCTCCGAACCCTGGAAAAACTCGAGCGCTGGGGCATTCGAAATCTTTGCGCTCTGGCCGCTTTGCCCGATATCGCGCTGAGCGAACGTCTGGGGCAGGAAGGCATTCGCCTGCAACAGTTGGCGCGTGGCGACACTTCCCGAACCCTGGTTCCGATCGAAACGCCTCTTATTTTTGAAGAAGCCATCGAATTGGAATATCCCCTGGTGCTGCTCGAGCCGCTGGCGTTTCTCCTGGGCAGATTATTGGAACAATTGTGTGCCCGGCTAGGCGCGCGGGCACTGGCAACCCAGGAACTGCATCTGGGTTTGACGTTAGAACAAACTACGAATCATGTGGGGACGGGCACTCTTGCCCGTCCAGGTCGAGCGCAAGCTCGACAGCATTTCCAGCGTACTCTCCGCCTCCCTGTTCCCCTGCTTGATCCCAAAATTTTTCTCAAGCTGCTGCAGCTTGATTTGAATGCGCACCCACCTGGCGCTCCCATCGTGAAGATTCATTTATCGGCCGAGCCGGTGCGGCCGCGCGCGACGCAAAGCGGATTATTTCTCCCGCCGTCCCCGGAGCCGGAAAAACTCGAACTCACATTGGCCAGGATTGCGGGCATTGTCGGGGAAAATAAAGTCGGATCGCTGCGATTGCTGGACACACACCGTCCCGAAGGATTCCTTATGCAGCACTTTGCACCCAACTGCGGCCCCAACGGCGGTAAAGATAAGGACCAGCGCAGCGCGAGACCGGTTACCCGTGGGCAAAAGCCTGATCGGAATGAAAACAACAATGGACACGCTCCAGGCCAGCCATTCTCGAAACCGAACCCTCAGGCTGAAAACGCCGTCACCGCGTTGCGTATCTTTCGCCCCCCGGTGCGCGCCGCGGTCACCTTGCTCGAAGGCAAGCCTACGCGCGTCGCTTGCCCAAAGCGCAAAGAAATATGTGGGGAAATCCTCTGGGCGGCCGGTCCCTGGCGCACCTCGGGAGACTGGTGGGAGCAGGAGGGATGGGTGCGCGATGAGTGGGACATCGCTTTACAGGAAGCGACCAGCATCACGCTCTATCGTCTGGTCCGGGATTTGCTCAGCGGACAGTGGCAGGTGGCGGGAAGTTATGACTGACAACCCGCTCATGATGTGTGCCATATCGCACACTGGTCCATACAGTGTTCACTGTATTTTTAGCCCTTGCTAGTGTGGATAACCTGTTCAAACTGTGCGATTTAGCTCGGGCATTGAACCAATCCGGCTATTTCTTGATCACTCCACAGGCGATGCGGTCTCCCGCGTTTCCCGCCGGGTCGGTCTTCAGGTCATCGGCTTTGGCATGAATGACCAAGGCGGTACCGCCGTTGCTGAATAGCGAGTGGCTGTCATCCCCAAGGGTTACATCCTTGTTCATCACCCTGAGCTTGGCATGGCTTTTGGCGTTCACGGTGAAATTGTTCATATCACCGGCGTGGTGGCCTTCAGGATTCTCCAGGCCATGCTTCTTCCCATCAGGATTGAAGTGCGGACCGGCTGACTTGAAATCCGGTGGATCGCACTGCGCCTTCCCGTGAAAGTGCAGCGCGTGCTCACCCGGTGGCAGGTCGTGGAGATCAAGTTTTATGAACACACCCGGCTTGGCGTTCTTGCCAGCTTCACTCCAGAGCAGCGCCGTTCCTACGCTCTTGCCTTGAGAGTCTTTCAACTCGACTGTGGTCTTGGCGCCAGCCTTGGCCGCAGCCGCGATTGTCAGAGCGAAAATAGGAAGGAACAACGCAATGGCAAATGAAATTGTTGGTTTCATGTCGGCCATTATAGCCGATCATCTTCAAGCGGCGTCATCCGAATCGGGCCTGAGCCCGGTGGGGGTCTTGCGCGCAGCTTGGCTCACCCGATTCTCCGCGAGTGACAGAGCGTCGCGAGGATGGCGTAGGCCTCGCGCTACCGCATCGAGACATAGAAGGCGTTGTTCCCTGACCGCAGATCTTTACCATAAGAAAAAGTCACTCCAATTCCAAACACTCGCACTTTCGCTTGCGCGCCCAAATCCCAGAGCCATTGATGCGAGCCTAATCCGGTAGACGGGTCAGTAATTTTGCCGGTGTCCAGAAAGGGTCCGATCTTCACTGTGAAGATTCCATTGTGATAGACGTTCTTGTCGGCTTCCCAATTGGACAGGAAATGGTTACGCCCCAGGGGCGCGCTGCCCTTCCTCCCATCACGAGTCCCAATATGTCCCCGCATCCATAAATCGTTGTCCCGCTCCAGCCCCAGCATGAAGAGTTCGTCGAAGGGAACGTCCCCAAATGTCTTGCCCGCCCTGATCCAGTGCTGCACTTCATAGTCGTCGCCCTGAGCCTTGGGGAACCAGTGGAAGCGCGCGGAGCCTTGCAGCTTCTCGAACGAAAGTGAAGATTGCGACCACAGGCGTCCCGCCTGCGAGGATAGACCGCCTTCGAGCGTTAGTCTCCTCTCGGGCAAACGCCAAAGCACGACCTCCAGTTGCGCGACCTGTTTGAGCTGATAGCCCTTGGCCAGCAGGCTTGGAGTGAGCGCCACTCCGGGAATCACGCTGCGGAAGTCGCGATGCGAAACTTCAGCTCCGGCAGCCCAGCGCCAGCGTCCAGTTTCAAAAGACGCAAAGCTTGCGCCTACGGCTTCCCGCCGCAGATTCAGGCTCCCCAGCAGCGGCGCCGGCCCCTGAAACGAGTTCCTGATGTCCCAGTTTTCATTGCGCAAGTCAGCGATCAACCCATAGCGAAATTTCGGATTTGCCTTGAAGGGAGCAGAGAATTCAGCCGTAATCCGGCGCTTCTGGGCGTCCCAGCGATACATGGAAACGAAATTGATGGCCTGATGCCGCAGGTTGTAAACCTCGGGATTGATGCTCAGGAAGGGTAGCCCGCGAAGCAGGAGAAACAGCTTTTCCAGTTTGGTTTGGCCCCACCCATCCCGCTCGCGGTTGCGGAAAACAACGGCAAACTTGCCGTCGTCGCGCGCCTGCAGATCAAACTGATAGCTGGGAAAGATCCCCAGTCCCCGGATTCGAGCATCGGTAGTCAGCAGATCAGGCAGGCGCAACACGCTGGCCGGAGCGAACGCAAGCGCCCGATCGAGGAGCGCAGCATTTACTTGCGGACTGGGCTGGTTTCGCACCGCGACGATTTGCGGCTTGTCCACGCGGTTCCAATACTTCAACGCGGCCTCAATGCTTCCCTGCAAGAAATAGACAGTGCCGAGAAAGTCATTTCCGTAGGAATCCTGGGGATCCAGACGGAGGGCCCGCCGCAAGTAGCGAGCCGCCTGCGGATAATCCTTCTGCCTGAATGCAACTCCGGCCAGTTCCAGCGGAAACCGCTTGTCGTGCGGCTGCAGCCGGGCTCCGGCCGCAAACGCTTGCTGCGCATCCGCCAGGCGTCCCAGTTGGGCCAGGGCCGTTCCGTAGTAGAAATCGAAATCTGGGGAAGAATGTTGTGTGTACCCGCCCAGGTGCACAATTTCCAGCCAACGCTGTTCGGCAAAGAGTTCTTTGGCCCGGCCGGCCAGTTCAGTGTCGGAGAAATTGCTTTGAGCGCAGCCCAGGACTCCACCACCGAACAAAAGGAATATGAGAAAAGCGGTTCGGATTAGCGAGATGGGGTTTGAGGTAGTGCCAGCAGCGTCCATCTTCCGGCCGCGCTCCATTCCCGCTCGAAACCTGACCGGTTCTGTTTGAGCAGTTTGCGTTGAGCCGGATCGTTGACCATCACAATTTCCTGCTCCTGATCTATGCCGGTCACGACCACGTAATGTAGAGGCGAGCCGCCACCTGCCGGCTTGAGCGCCACCAGCAAAGGACGTCCTTTGTCCAGGTGCTGCTTCAGGTCTTCCCACTCTCCGCGAATTGTAAACGTACGGAATCCCTTTTCCCTGAAGTACCGTTCCATGTCGGAAGCGTAGATGCCATGTGCTTTAGCGGAATAGAGCGCGTGCTGGATCCGGGCCGCATCGGAGTCCTGGCCGGCGGGCTCGCCCTTTTGGTGCTGCCAGTACTGCATCACCATGGCAATACTGGCAGCCCCGCAGCCGTCTTTCTCCTGTTTTACGAAAGGAACATCCAGCCAGACGCCGTGAAGGTCTGCGGCGACCAGTGCTCCGCAGACTCCCAGCAATACCAGGGTCGTCCTGACCAAGCGACCAGACATGGGAGGCCTTATCGAACCGCAACAATGATCAAGATCAGCGCGGCAATGGCCACGAGAATAATAATCAGGTCCCGGTCGCTGAGGGTGCCAGCGGACAAATCGGCCTGCGCCTTGTGCACCCGCGAAGTCAGTTGCGCCAGTTCAGCATCGTCCAGCGTAGAAACGGCGGTCTTTACCTGCTCCGGGTTTATGTGCGCCGATTTCAGCGCTTTCTGCGCCGTCTCCGATGAGAGGAATTGCTGAACTTCATCCCGATTTTGCTGCCTTGCGGTCGAGGCCTTTATTGCCGCCTGTTGAAACTCGGAAGGACTTACGACGTGGCTTGCCGCTTGCGCCACAAGATTTTGGGGGAGAGCGAAAACCGCGGCAAGAACAAAAGCCATCGTCACTCGGGATGACTGCCTTAGATCGAATTGCATGTTTTGCGACCTCCGCTGGATTTTACTGCTACCGAATCGTGTGTGCTGTAACCGACGATAGCCTTGGGAAAATATTACACGCCGAAGCTTCGATGCGCGGCTTGTTCTGAGGTTTGCTCAGGAGGGGTAACAAGATCAATAAACACGGGTCTGCAATGCATCCGACGCCGGGGAAAAGAATAGCCGGAGGAAAGTCAATCCGAAACGGCTCCGATTCATAACTGCTCCACCTTCGTCTGTAGCTCGCGGGCAATCCATTCGGGATTGCTGTCACGCGGAAATTGCACGGGCGGTCCGATCTTTACCTGTATCTGCCGCGGCCGGGCAAATTTTTTCCCGGCCTGCTTCAACTCGAACAGGCCGCTGATCCGCAGGGGCACGACTGGTACGGCTAGATTATTTGCCAGCATGCCAGCCCCGGCGCGAAATGGACGAATCTTGCCGTCGCTAGTGTGGTGCCCTTCGGGAAAAACCAGAATGCTATAGCCACGATCCACTGACTCTCCTGCATAAGCAAAGCTTTCCCGGAAGCCGGCCTGCCTCGGCAAGGGAAACAGGTTGAGCAACGACACTCCCAGAAACCACTTGACCCAGTCATAAGCCTTGCCCGGCAAACCTCGCCCTGGTGGCGGCGTGCGCAACGCCTCCAGCGCCTCCCCGCCGGTAGCGGTCGCCAGACGGTGGCGAAATCGGGCTGGAAGCGCGGTCAGCACAAGACCGACATCCACATCGTCAATGTGGTTACAGACCACCAGGACCGGGCCTCGAACGCCGCGCAGGTTTTCCCGCCCGTCGATGCGCGGCCAGCCCAGTAGAAAAACCGCTGGACGCAAGAGCAGATAATGAATAACCAGTCGATTCCATGTGGTAGGCCAGCGCTGCACCCAGGCGGGATAGTGATACTTCGCCGGTGACGGAAGCTTCCCGTGCAGCATGTTCTCGAGATCGCCGACCGTCGTCACCGCTGCGAATCCGGTCTCGCTCAAGTCCACCTGGTAACGGTCTTCGAGCACGCCCATCAACTCCACCCGATCGAGTGAGGTGAGGTTCAAGTCGGTTTCCAGGCTGGCCTCTCGACCTGACTCCGCCGGCCGTCCCGTGACGCGCGAGATCAATTCTGCCAGCGAACCCGAAGAAGGTCCATCCGCTGGCTTGGTTCCAAGCCTGGCCTGCACGACTTGCTGGATTACATTGCTGCGCGGCTTCTGTGTGGAGGTGCGCGGGAAATCCTCGTCCGGCCACACGAACCAGTTCCGCACGCGCTGGTACTCAGCCAGAGTTTCGTTGGTGTGCCTTGCCGCCCGCTCGAGATCGGCATTGCGATCACGAAGTATCACCACCGCGCAGGGTTCGGCATTTCCATCTCGCGGCAGCCCGATTACGATGCAGTCTTTTATCTCGGGCTGTCGGCGCAATGCGACTTCGATATCCTGCGGATAGATATTCATGCCGGCAGGAGTGACGATCACATCTTTCTTCCGTCCCTTGAAGTATAAATTGCCCTCGGCGTCGAGTTCGCCGATGTCACCGGTCCCGTACCAGCCCTCCGCCCCCACCATTGGCTGAAATTCCTGCGCGGTCCAGTATCCGGCGGCAACGCCGCTGCCACGGACCAGAATTTCTCCATCCGGAGCCAGCTTGACCTCGCGTCCTGCCAGTACCTTGCCAATCGATCCTTTGCCCAGACGAAAGGGGTGATTGACGCTGATGATCGAGGTGGTTTCGGTGAGGCCGTAGCCTTGGATGACCGCGTAACCCAGCCTGCCCCAGAACTCTTCGGTCACACGGTCGAGCGCTGCTCCGCCACAAATAAACGCCCAGAATTTCCATCCCAACTGGCGATGAACGCGCCGGAAAATCCACCAGCGGTGAAAAAAGTTCTTGCCTTCTGCGATTTGAAACCGCCTGCGGAACTCTTCTAACCCGTTTACCTCTTCCTGATCGCGCTCAATTTTTTCCTTCAGCGATTGTAGCGTGCGCGGCACCGCAACCAGCAGAGACACTCGTTCTCGCCGTATCGTGCGAATCAACTCGGCGGGCTTAAGTGCATCCTGAAAAATCACCGTGCCACCCATCAGTGGAGGCAGAAAGATTCCCATAAATTGGCCGAAGACATGACTCAAAGGCAACAGGTTCAAGAAGCGGACAGGGTGCACCAGGCGTTCGTACTTGAGGTATCGCTGAATTTCAGTTTCCAGGGGCGCGATATTGCCAAGGATGTTGCCGTGACTGATCACAACGCCCTTGGGCTCGGCGGTCGTCCCGGAAGTGAAGACCACTTCGAGGGTATCCGCGGCGCAAATCCCAACCGCGTCGTAAGGTGCCGACGAATGGCCCGACAATGTTTCCCGCAGGTCTTCGAGAATCATAACCGGGGTCGAGGCAGGCGCGGACAAGACGGAACTGGACGACCGGGCATGCTGACGCGAACTCAGCAGAAGGCTGCCTCCCACCTGCTGATACACGCGCTGAGCGAAGTCGGCAACTCCGGCATCATCGATGGGAATGACGATGGTGCTGCGCAGCGCGCAGCCGAAAAACGCCACAACCCATTCGGCTGAATTCGGTCCCCACAGCAGGACCCGGTCGCCTTTGCCGATGGCCCGCTCTTGCAGTTCGCGGGCACACTGGAATGCAGCCTCGGCCACCTGCCGGTAGCTCCAGCGGACGGTGCGGTATCCCCGATGCTGAACGTAGGCGCACTCTCCACCTCGGCGCAAGAAGTTCTCAAGGTAATCGACAACGGAGCGGCGCGTCATACCCAGGATGGTATCGCTTTGGGGAGTCCGCTCACAGCATGGTTGGAACTGGCGTTATGCGGACATTCGCCGCGCGTTCTTGGGGCAGAAGTTCGACAACAAGTTCAGGAACTCGGCGAGAAAAGCAGGCGTGGGCTGGTTGCGCATCGTCACCGCGTGCCACTGACGCCGAAATCCGCGACCGCCCATGGGGCGAATCGCGATCTTGCCCGCTTCCACCGCCGGCGCCACCGCCCAGCGGGCAAGAAATCCGACGCCAGTCCCTGCGCCAGCTAACTCGACAATGGCTTCGGTGAGTGGGACTTCGATGACCCGATGGGCTTCCACTCCTGCCGGCTTCAGCAACTTGTTGATCAGCGTGCTCTCTTCTCGCGGAGGATAGATCAGTACAGTTTCAGTTTCCAAGTCCTTGGGCCGGACCTGGCTGGCCGCCGCAAGGCGGTGCTTCGGCGACATCACCAGAACCAGTTCGTCTTCAAACATGGGCGTGACCCGCAGGCTCTTGTTGCGCGGCGGACAACTGATGATAGCCACATCCAGCTTGCCTTCGAGCAACGCGGCCGCGGGATCCGAGGTGGCGCTGGCGACGATGTTTACCTCCACTTTCGAAAACTTAGTGTGAAATTTCTGCAACACAGGAGGCAGCCAGTGATAGCAGGTGTAGCATTCCGTACTCAGCCGGATCTCGCCCCGGGCGCCGCCATTCAGTCCCTCGATTTGCACTTCGGTATTGCTCAGTTCGTCGAGGACCCGCCGCGCGCATGCGATCAGCCGTTCGCCCGCGGGAGTCAATACCATCTTTCTTCCCAGGCGTAGAAATAACGCTGTGCCCAGCTTTTCTTCCGCATCCCGCAACTGGTGGCTCAGCGCGGATTGCGTCAGGTGCAGCCGTTTCCCCGCTTCTGTGACACTACCCTCTTCGGCCACGGTGACCAGCAGCTTGAGGTGGCGGACTTCCAGTTTCGGACTCATCCCACCATGAGTGTAGTTCATCGATTGGATGAAAACAAACAATAAATCTCATAAGTGATTCCGGGCGTCCAACCCCCAGGCGCCGGAAAAACAGATTGACGGCAAGAACCGGATAGCCAGCATGAACGCTTTGACGGCAGACTGCGGTTTAAGGATTCGTCAAGTCCACGAAGATCGTAAGCGTAAAAAACCGGCGGTCCTGACAGTCAGTCAATGACAGCAGTCCATAACAGCGATCCATAACAAAGTCGATAAATCGGGGAGGTTGTATGAAGAACTTGGTTGAACGAACCCTCACTTTACTTGTTCTGGGTGTCTTGACGCTCGGGTCCGTGGCCCATGCGCAACGCGCCCAGAGGATGATCAAGGCAAATATTCCATTCGAATTTGGCGTGGGTGATCAAGTTTTCCCCGCCGGGAATTACTCGCTGCTGAGCACGGCACCCGCGCTTCTGGAACTACGGGACGCCGAAGGCCACACTCTGGCCAAGGTGTTGACGAATTCGGTCGAAACGCTAAAGACACCGGCCTCGCCGACACTGCAGTTCAGTAGCGAGGGTGGCCGTTATTCGCTGGCACAGGTCTGGCAGGAGAACTATTCCATTGGCCAGCAACTACAGCCGCCGAAGTCGTGGGCGAAGACCGCGAAGCGGCATTCCAGCCACACTCAAATCGTCGCCGCCGGCAACTCGCAATAGACCTCAAACCAGCGCCATCACAGGGGAGGACTCGATGAATACGGGCATGAACGGAAGCAATGGGCAATCACAAGCGGCTGAGCTCCACGTCCAGGAGGTCATCCGCTCTGCGGAGCGGGAACTCCATGAGTTGCTGCAACGCCGCGCGGAGCTCATGAAACGAATTGGCACCATCAAGCAGACCCTGGCCGGGTTGGCTAACATTTTCGGCGACTCGGTGCTCAGCGACCAGTTGCTCACCTTTCTCGATCGTAAATCCGCCAGTCGGCAGCCGGGTTTCACGCGAGCCTGTCGTGCGGTCCTCATGGAGTCGGGCAAACCGCTGGGGGCCCGCTTCGTCTGCCAGGCGCTGCAGCAGAAATTTCCGGATCTGATTGAGCGCCACAAGGATCCGATCGCCTCGGTGACTACGGTGCTGAACCGGCTGGTCGATTACACCGAAGCCCGATGCTCGCTGGATGTAAATGGGCGTCGGGTCTGGAAATGGATCGCGGAACCTGAGAACCCTGCGGCTCTGCTGCTCGGCGGAGATTCCACGTTCACGCCGCAGCGTCAGGCCGGCAAACAGCAATAAGGGAGGGAGCGGAGTAGCAGGCCTGAAGCTCTGCTACTCCCGCCCCAGGCCGAGCGTGTCTGAGGGCGAAGTTGACCCCACATCGAAAACGTCAGGTGGACCAGTACTTGAAGTGGGTTATTTGGGATTAGCCGGCAGATAATGACAGACGCCACTGAGTGACTTGCCGGGAAGCGTCTTCATCCCGTCCGTCACATCAACGGCTGTCCCCTCAAATCAGTCCGTCCTTCACATGGCGGAGAAAGTCTTCCGCGTCATCCCGAGCTTTTTTGGCAGCGGCTGGATTGCTGCGGTTTTCAAATACGATTTCCTGCAAAGTAATCTCAGCCGCATCCTTCGGCTTAAAGCCTCGGCTGACCAGTTTCCTCGCGCGCGCGGTGAAGCTTTCAGAATCCGCGACTCGGGCCGGTTGGCCATGCGCCGCGCAATCGTGAACCTGGAATTGAGCCGAAGCCAGCCGGTCGTAAGCGCTCTTGGCTTCCTGATTGGTTAGCAACGACGGAACCGGAAAAGTCCATCCACACTCGGAACACGCCCAGCCCGTCAAACGCTGGTGCGATACCCACGTAAGCCATCTGCCCATAGTCTTCCCCGCCGCCGCAGAATAGAAGGATGTCCTGGGCCGAACTGCGTTCCTTGTTTCCCGTAGGTATGAGCTGAAAGTCGCGAAACGAGATATTCTCCAAGGGTGCCCAACTCCGGCGCGCCCACTGTTGCTTGGGGGAAATATTACAAGAATCCGCACCTTAGCAGTAGTGGCTGCGTAGGACACCATTGCGGAAAGCCGCGCTGGCATGGCCTTCTCTGTTTCGCCATCCTTAAGTCTTGGAGAAGATAGACATGCCGGAACCTGATGGTTTTTGGGCCGAGCCCCCACCGCCCATGGTGTCGCCGGAAGCGTGTTTCAGCGCGAGTGCTTGTGCTGCTTCTGTTTAGCTGCCTGGTTCTGGTCTTAACTCGGTCGTACACTCCCTTTCGGTAACCCTTAGTAACCATACGATTCTTGGTAACCCGTCTTACAATGACCCTTGTCCGAAAGACCATCCCTCGTATGATCGGCAGACATGGCCGATCGGATGGCCAACCCGTCGGTCGAGCTTCCCAAGGAAGATGTTTTTCTGGCGGGAGGTGGACCGGAGCTGGAGTCAGCAAGCATATGGCGTTCGGTTTTGGTTTCAACAAACAGAAAGCTCTCAGTGCTGCGGAGAAGTTCGTCCAGCAGGGCAAACTGCAAAATGCCATCGCTGAGTACGAAAAGGTCCTCAAAGCTGACCCCAAGGAACTCACCGTCTCCAACACCATTGGGGACCTCTACGCCCGTCTCGGCCAGAGCGACAAGGCGATCGAATCTTTCAAGAGCGTTGGCGACGCCTATGCTGCTCAAGGCTTCACCGTCAAAGCCATCGCCATGTACAAGAAGCTCACCAAGCTGAAACCTACCTTGGAGATTGTGCTTCGCTTGGCCGAGCTTTATACCCAGCAGGGCCTCTTTAATGATGCCCGGGCACAATACCTTCAGGTCGCGGAAGAGTTTCTGCGTTCCGGCGAATTGGAGCAGGCAGTCCGGATTTTCCAGAAGACGTTGGAAATGGATCCGGAAAACGTCGCCATGCGCACCCGCCTGGCCGAGGTTTATATCCGGCTCAATAAAAAGACGGAAGCCTGGCAGCTCTTCGCCGCAGCCGCCGACAGCCTCCGTTCCCGGGGTCAACTGGCTCCCGCCGAAGAAATCCTGAACCGCATGCTGACTTTGGACCCGAGCAACAGCCAGGCCCTGCTGCTGCGCGGCCGCAACGCGTTCGATTCCGGCGACATGGCGGGCACGGTCAAGAACCTGGAGAAGGTAGCGGACCTCGACACCCATCCCGAGGGACTGCGCGCGCTGATGCAAGCCTACCTGCAGAGCGGACGCTTGCCCGAAGCGGGAACGCTGGCAGCAAAATTGTGCACGGTCCACAACGACACGGGCGCGACTACCGGCTACGCCGACGCGCTCATGGCTGCCGGACACTTCACGGAAGTTCTGCAGGTCTACCAACTCTATTGCGATCGTCTGGTGTCCACGGATTCGGCAAAAGTTCTCGAAACCTTGCATTCCCTCATTGGGCATATGCGCGAAAATGCGCCGGCGTTGGAGACGATCCTCGAGCTTTCCCAGAAAGCGGGCGATAGCACTCACATGACCGAGATTTACGAATTGCTCGGGCATGCTTGCGTGCATTCCGGAGATCTTGAGAAAGCCCGTGACTACTATCTGAAGCTGACACAGCTGGAGCCTCAGAATCAGTTACACGCCCGCAACTATCAGCAAGTGCTGGCCAAACTTGGCGTTGGCGCCACCGGCACAAGACTGATCACGGCGGAGGAGGGTGCGGTCCTGGTGGAGGAACTCGAAGCCACTGCGCCTTTTATCGACCAACGCTATGCCGACGACATCGCCCTGACTGTACGCGCCGCTCTGACCGATGCCGAACTATTCGTTTCCTATAACATGCCGGCAAAGGCACTGGGGCCGTTACTATCCGCTTTGCCCAAAGCCCCTCGCGACCTGCGCCTGAACCAGCGTTTAGCAGCCTTGCACACAAGGGCCGGCCGCTTCCACGAAGCCGCCGTTTGCTGCCGCAATCTGGAACAGCTTTACCACGACGCGGGACACCCGGACGAAGCCACGCGCTATAAAGAGCTGGCTGACAAATACGAAGAGCGCACTTCTAACAAGGCGGTCGAGGCGACACCGACGAAGACTCCGTCAGCTGCGCCGATTGAGTCTACGGCGATTGAACAGGCGACACAGGCGACCTTCGATCCTGCCGCCGATTACGCTGATGCTGCCGACCCGGCTCCTGCGGCTGGACCTTCAGTCTCCGGACTCTTTTTTCACAAGGCGGCGGCCTCCACCATCCCGGAATCCAGCGAATTTGAAGTCCATACAGAACCGCCCGCAGCCGCGAGTGAAATCGACATTTCCGCAGAGTGGGAGGGCGAGGTCTCGGATCGACCGGCCGTGGCCTCGGTTGCGCGGGAATCTGCCGAAGGTGCCCAACTCCAAGATGAAGCCGTTACCGAGACTGTCGAAGAGGTTCGCTTTTATTTGGCGCACTCCATGGCCGAACAGGCTCGCGTGGTCTTCGCCAAGCTTGAGAAGCTAAGACCTGGGGCCGCGCAGCTGGCGTCGATCTGGCAGGAAATTGAGGCCGCCGACGCAAATGCCAACTCGAGGCAAGCTGACCCGGTAGAGGAAATTTCCGTCGAAGACACAGATGAGGTTCCAGCTGCGGAAGGAACCGGAATACCTTCCCTGGCGCAATCCGGGCCGGTAGTTGACAGGGAGTTTGTTTCTGATCTTCATCCCGCTCTTGACGCCACTGCGGGGAAAGAATTATTGCCCAGGATGCCCACTCGCACGATGATTCCCGCTCCCGAGCCGGCCCGGGCAGAGTATGCTCAAACCAAGCCGGTAGCGGAGCCCGCGGGCGTATTGGGCGGGTTCGTCTCCGACCTGGAGGCTTCGCTGGGCGACGGCTTCTTGCCGCCAGCGCCACCGCCACAGGGGACGGAATCGCAACCCCGAACTGGATCCCAGTCAGTTGTAGCAACCTCCGGACATGCGGGCGGAGCTGCCGCTCCGGCCCCGGCCATGGAGGCTGCAGCCGTCGCCGCCTCCCCGACCTTCACCTATCAACCGACCAAAAAGCGAACGCTTGCTCCCGAAGTCTCTCCCGCTACCCCTAAACTGGATGCCGCTAGCGTGGACCTGGCAGACATGTTTGGCGAGCTCAAGCAGGAACTTGAAGACGACGCGGCCAACACCCAGGAAGATCCCGAGACCCACTACAACCTGGGCGTGGCCTTCCGCGAAATGGGCTTACTGGACGAAGCGATCGGCGAGTTGCAGAAGGTCTGCCAGGCCGTGGACCGCGGCCATGATTTCCCACAACTGATGCAGACCTATACCTGGCTGGCCCAATGCTTCCTCGACAAAGGAGTGCCCGAGGCGGCCATCCGTTGGTATGAGCGCGCGCTAAAGTTGCCTGGCATTGATGAAGAAACCCGCACCGCCCTAAACTATGAGTTGGCCTCTTCCTATGAAGCCGCAGGCAACAAACCTGTGGCGCTGAATCATTTCATGGAAGTGTACGGCAGCAACATCGACTATCGGGATGTGGCTGAGCGCATTAAAGCCCTGAAGTCGTAGAATGACAGAATGGGTTTTATCTTGAGCTTGGCGGCGTGGGCGGAAAAGAACCATTCCTTGGCATGCGCGCCCCATGGGGGCGTAGCGTGACATCAAGCCCCGATTCTCCCATGGACAAAGTTTCCACCGATTCTCCGGAGGCGAAGCTGCCGCCGGAGGCGGTTCAGGACGGTGGTTCGAAGAACCCGCCCCTCGATGGTGAGCTCCTGCGTCATACACGTGTCCAGCTTTGGCTGCATCGCGTTCTGGTCCTGTTGTTAGTATTTGTTTGCGCGGCCATGGGAGTTCTTCTCCTTATCCTGCCCTGGAGGCCGGAATGGACAGATAACCACTTCCTGCTCGGCTCTCCCGGGTTGCGGACCTTCGTTTCCAACGGCTTTGTTCGCGGCCTGTGCAGCGGCCTGGGATTGCTGGATATCTGGATCGGATTTGGGGAAGCTGTTCACTACCACGAAGCAAATCGGCACTGACGGAAAGACAACCTCATGGGTGAAAGTAAACTCACACCTGCGCCTCTGGCGTATCAAAACGAACCCTTCGTGAACAGTCCGGATGGCCGTATTTTGCGCATCCTCTCCGAATACATGGAACCGCTCGCTCGCTTCCGTCGTGAACAGATCCAGGACACTGTCGTATTCTTCGGCTCGGCCCGATTTCGCAGCCACTCGGACGCCCACGAGAATCTCTCGGAACTGGAGAAAAGATCTGGAGTACAGCCCTCGGACGAACGAAAAAAGGCGCTGGCCTCTGTGGACATGGCGCGCTATTACGAAGATTCGCGCCGTCTGGCATTCCTACTGACCCGGTGGTCAATCCAGATTCCAGCCCGCAGGCATCGCTTTGTCGTGACCACCGGCGGCGGACCCGGCATCATGGAGGCTGCGAATCTGGGCGCTCATGAAGCGGGCGGAAAAACCATTGGCCTCAACATCAATCTGCCTTTCGAGCAGAATCCGAATTCTTACATCACGCCCGCGCTCAACTTCGAGTTCCATTATTTCTTCATGCGCAAGTTCTGGTTCGCCTATCTGGCTAAAGCCCTGGTGATCTTTCCCGGCGGCTTCGGCACGCTGGACGAGCTTTTTGAAATCTTGACCCTGGCTCAGACCCAGAAACTGGCCAAGAAACTTTTGGTGGTCATCTATGGCAGCGAGTACTGGAAGCGCTTGATCAACTTCGAGGTCATGGTTGACGCGGGCACTATCTCCCCGGCAGACCTGGATCTGTTCCGCATGGTGGACTCGCCCGAAGAGGGCTTCGAATTTCTTCGCGACGGGCTGGCTAAATACCACCTTGCCCCCCAGCAACCGAAGCGAACCGGCGAGGTGGTCCCGGAAATCGCCAAGACGAACCCATAACAGTCTTCAGTCGTCAGCATGGACAGTGACTGAAGACTGAAGACCGACGACTGAAGACCGCGACTGAAGACCGCGACTGAATTTGCTTCTCTACTACATCACCGATCGCTCCCAATTTCCCGGTGACGATGGGTCTCGCCGCCGCTGCTTGCTCGAAAAAATTGCCCAGGCTCCCCGCTGCGGTGTGGACTATGTCCAACTACGTGAGAAAGACCTCTCCCCACGCAAACTCGAAATGCTCGCCCGTGAAGTCGTGGCGATCATCGGTGAACTGAGAACCGGGAACAAAAAACTAAAAACTGAACTTCTAATAAACTCCCGCACAGACATTGCCCTCGCCTGTGGCGCCAACGGCGTGCATCTGCGCGCTCACGACATTTCCTCCGCTGAAGTCAGAGAGATTTGGACTCAATGTGGCGCGGGCGCCTTCGCCCGCGTAACCGTTGGCGTCTCCTGTCACACGCCAACCGAAGTTGCCGGCGCCGCGGCCCATGGCGCCGATTTCGCTGTCTTTGGTCCGATTTTTGACAAGAAGGCCGCCCCGGATGCTCGCCCTGCTGGCCTCGACGCATTGCGCCAGGCGTGCCGCGAGAGGATTCCCGTCCTCGCTCTTGGTGGTATCACGGCACAGAACGCGGTGGCCTGCATGCAAGCGGGCGCGGCGGGGATCGCCGGAATAAGATTGTTCCAGGAGAGTGAAATGGGCCGGGTGGTGGGGGAACTGCGCGGACCAAACAGTCATCGGTTGTGAGTCTTCGGCCGCCAGCCAACAAAACCCAGACCGACATCTCGATAAAGGTCGGGTAACTAGTGGTCAGCCTTGGTTTCGTAGCGCCGGGACCCCGGCGCTACGCTGAAATGGCTGACGACACAAGACTCAAGACTGATGACTGCCTCTCTAGCTCTTTATGCTCTTCGATTCCGCGTCCCAGGTCACTGCGCTCTTTCGGAAGTACGATTGATTCGACATATGACACGCCAGTGCTGCGTGATGACCGAACACTGCATCCTCCACCACCGTCTTTCGCGTCCGCACCGCCTGGAAGTAATTCCATAAGTGTGGTTTTTCCTCGTCCCAGGAAACGCTACGATAACTGAACCCCTCCATGGCCGGTTCCTTGCCCGGCGTGGCATCGTGTTCCTGGTGCCATTTCTTGAAATACTCCTCGCGCATGGCACGCGGAAAACCCGAGGCGTAATAGCTGGGACCCGTATCCACGCCTGCTTGCGGAGTGTAGGTGAGATTGAATTCGGTCAGTTCCAGGATGCCTTTCGAACCCTGAAAGCGGTAGGTTTCCGGAGTCTCCGTGCCCAGACTCAGCCGCATGTAAACCGGAACCTCGCCGTACTCAAACAATGTGCAGTGCACGTCCGGCATGTTCCGGCCATCCTTCCAGCGCAGGATTCCTCCCATGGCCATCGCTCGCTTGGGCGGCTCATTGATACCAAGCACATATTGCATGCCACTCACCAGATGCACCAGCAGATCTCCGGCCACGCCGGTCCCATATTCCTTCCAGCAACGCCAGCGCGCGAAGATCAAGGGATCGAAGTCCCGCTTGGGTACGGTTCCCTGCCAGGTATCCCAATCCAGCGTCTGTGGCGAGAGATCAGTCGGCGGCGGATATTCCCAGGCCCCGGTTGGATCGTTACGCCCGAGCGATCCCTCCACCAGCATCAGATCGCCGAGCACTCCCTGCGTCACCAATTCCTTGGCTTTGGCGCAGATGACCGAACTTACACGCTGCGAGCCGACCTGTACGATGCGTCCGCTTTTCTTTGCTGCCGCAGCCATCTCCACGCCCTCGGCGGCGGTATGGGACATCGGTTTTTCGATGTAGATATCCTTGCCCGCGCTGACCGCGTCCACCACAATCTGTTTGTGCCAGTGGTCCGGAACGGCGGCGACGATGCAATCAATGTCCTTGTTCTCCAGCAATTCGTGATAGCGCCGGGTGGTAGGTAGATTGGGGCGGACAATCTCCTTGGCCAGGGTATGACGTCCGTCATAAAGATCGCAGGCCGCGGCGCATTCCACTCCCGGCAGTTCGATCGAGTTGGTAAGCAGTCCCGATCCCTGCATTCCGATCCCGATCATGCCAAAGCGCACCCGATCGCTGGGTGCCATGGCTTGCGGCAGGGACCAGAGCGGGTCGGGATCAAGCAGGATGGTCTTCAGGCCAAGCGACGCCCCGGCGGCAGCCGCGCCGATTCCAATGAATTCACGACGGGAGAAGCGATTCCTATTCATCTTCGTCCAGCCTCCAGACTGAATTGCAGGATTTGAATATTTAAAGGCTTGAACTGCGGAACTTGCAACCACCTATTTCTTCAGCATCTTGATCGCGACTTCCTTGAAGAATACGACGTCATTGTCGCTATGATTCTGCAGGCCGATGTAGCCCTCCTGCGGACGCGGCCCACGTTCCGGCTCGAAATCGAACTTCTTGGCCGGCACTGGATTGCCCTCGGTAAACTCGGTCACCTTCACCCCGTTCAGTACCACGGTTGTGTGCGGACCGTCCAGGGTAATCTCCATGATGTTCCACTCCGGCCCGGGCTTGCCGGGGCGGGCCAGCGGCTTGGTCAGCGAATACAGCGTGCCGGTCACGTGATAATCGTCCTCATTCGATTTCTCTGGCTCATTGTCGATCTGCACTTCGTAACCGTAGTGCACCGGCATCCAGGCCTCGCGGGGCTCGATGGGAATGCGGATGTAGACTCCGGAGTTATCGTTCTGATCGCGCATCTTGAACACCACACGGATCACGCAATCGCCCAGCTTTCCTCCCGTCCAGTAGAGCAACCCCATCCCGCCATGCGTGTGGATCAACCCATCTTCGACGGTCATCTCGCCGGGGCCAACGTGCTTCCACCCCACCAGATCTTTCCCATCAAACAGCTGTTTCCACTCGCCCGACTGAGCTGGCGCGGCCGGAACCATGGCCGCCAGCACCGCGGCCGTGACCACGACGACTAATGCCCAACGCAATCGCATGATAGCTACCTTTCGAAACCGGAGAAATATACACCAAACCGCTAAGAACCAGGGCGTAAGGCTAAGTCCTTATTATCCGAGTGCCTACCGTCAGCGATGCGCAGAGCCGGAACGCGCCTTACGCATTACCGAAGGTCATTAATGCCGGAGCAAACAACGGGAAACCTGCATCAAATGAAGATATAATATTCCGGTAGCCGCTAGAGCAGGGATTAATTCCTCTTCCAAAGAAGATCAAAACCGATGTCGATAAAGACCAAGGCCGCAATTGTGATTTCCTCCGCCGCTGTTCTGCTGTTCATGGCGGTGGGTGGTTTGGATGGCGTTCGCGCCTCCAACAACGATGGCTCGTACCGGCAGCTGCAAGTGTATAGCGAGGTGCTTTCGCGAGTGCGCAGCGAGTATGTCGAGGAGCCCAACATTCCCGCTGTGACTGACGGGGCACTGCACGGTCTGCTCGAATCGCTAGACTCGAATTCCAGCTATCTGACAGCCGCTGAGTTCAAGGAGTTCAAGTCCAATCAAACCGAAGCCAAGGGCGAAATCGGAGCGGCGGTTTCCAAACGCTTCGGCTACGCCGCCGTCATCTCGGTCATTCCCGGAGGTCCGGCCGATAAAGCCGGCATTCAAGCCAGCGATATCTTTGAAGCCATCGAGGGCAAGAGTACGCGCGAAATGTCGCTCGCGGAAATCCACAATCTTCTGCAGGGTCAACCTGGCTCGAACCTGAACGTAGCCGTGGTTCGGGCCCGTCGCGCAGAACCGCAGAAGACAGTGATCACGCGGGATATCGTCAACGTGCCGGCGGTGACCGACAAAATGGTCGAGGATGGCATCGCGTACATCCACGTGGACGCTTTCAACAAGGGCAAGGCGCAGGAAGTCGCGGCCAAAGTCCGCGCGTTGCAGAAGTCGGGGGCCAAGAAGCTGATCCTCGACCTGCGTAACTGCGCCGAGGGTGACGAATCGGAAGGCATCGCTGTCGCCAACCTGTTTCTCAATCACGGCACCATCACTTATCTGCAGGGCCAGAAGTATCCTCGAGAAGCATTCAACGCGGACGCCACCAAGGCCATCACCAATCTGCCCCTGGCGGTGCTGGTGAACAAGGGAACGGCCGGAGCGGCCGAGCTCGTGGCCGCGGCGGTTATGGAAAATGCCCGCGGCGACGTTGTGGGGGATAAAACCTTCGGCGACGGCTCGGTTCAGAAGACAATCCCGCTTCCCGATGGCTCGGCACTGATCTTGTCAGTGGCCAAGTACTACTCGCCCAGCGGCAAGGCGATTCAGGATAGTGCGGTGACTCCGAATATCGTGGTCGCCGATAGCGACGATGACGCAGCGCTTCCCGACGACGATGACAACGCCGTTCCAGCTGACGAGGAAAAGAAGCAGCCTCCACAGCAGGACGAACAACTGCACAAAGCCATTCAGGTGCTTAAAAGTAAGGCGAGTTAGACATGGGTCGTTGGTCGTTGGTCTGAATCGCGCGCCTCAGGCGCGCGATTCTGTTTGGCTCCTAAGGCGTCCGATAATAACCTCGTGTGTCGGCTAGAGACCAAAGAGTATTGGCCAACAACGGGCGACCAACGACGATTCATTCCTAGTGAAATTTCCGCTACAAGAATCAGCCGCGGCGAAAACTCCCGAAAGCAGGATGGTGGGCCGCCTGCTGATCGGCCTGATGGTGCTGGTGTCAGCTCTGGTTGGCGCCACCGCTGGGCTTCTACTGGTCTACTCGACCGATCTCCCGCAGGTGGACCAACTCGAGCACTACCGCCCCAGTTCCATCACCGAGCTTTACGACGATCAGGGACGCACCATAGGCTCCTTCGCGCTGCAGCGCCGGGTGGTCGCTGCCTACGACGACTATCCCCAGATCCTGCGCCAGGCGCTGATTTCCATCGAAGACAAGGATTTCTACCGGCACTGGGGCATCAACGTTTGGCGGATCGCGGGAGCGGCCTATCGCGATATCCGTTCGGGCGGCCGGGTGCAAGGCGCTTCCACCCTCACCATGCAGTTGGCGCGCAATCTTTTCCTCTCACCTGACCGCTCCTTTCATCGAAAGATTCAGGAAGCTCTGCTGGCAGTCCAAATCGAACGCCGCTTCACCAAGCCGCAAATCTTCACTCTTTACGCCAACCAGATCTACCTCGGTCACGGAGTGTACGGGTTCGAAGCCGCTTCCCAGTTTTATTTCAGCAAGCCTGCCAAGCAACTGAGCCTCGATGAAGCCGCCCTGCTCGCGGGTCTGCCTAAATCACCGTCCTACTACTCGCCGATCACTCATCCTGAGCACGCCCTCAAGCGCCGCAATCTGGTGATCAATTCCATGCTCGAGGATGGCATGATCACGGCGCAGCAGGCGGCAGGGGCTCGTGATCTGCCCCTCCGCCTGGAAGTGGCCCACGATCCCGATTCCCTGGCTCCATATTTCGTCGAGGAAATTCGGCGCTATCTCGAAGGCAAGTATGGCAGTGACCAGGTGCATGAAGGCGGCCTAAAGGTCTACACATCGCTGAACATGGATCTGCAACGTGCCGCTAACCGCGCCGTGTTCGAGGGCCTGGCCGCTTACGAACGGCGCCACGGCTGGAAGGGCCATCTCCAGAATGTTCTAACCCGAGAGGTGACACTGGCCAATTACCAGCACCCGGACTGGGATAGCGGACCCGAGGTCAACAGCTATGTCCACGCTGTGGTGGTAGCGGTCTCGCCAACATTAGCCACGATTAAATTCGGCCGCTACTCAGCCATCCTGGCGCCTGCAGACGTGGCCTGGACCCGTGGCAAGCTGCAGAACATCCTGCAACGCGGCGACATCGTTTACGTGAAGGCGCTTTCGTTGAACCCCGATGGCAAGGCGCGGGTCAGCCTGGAAGAGGACTCCGGCGCGCAAGGCGCGCTGGTTGCGATTGACAATGCCACCGGCGAGATCAAGGCCATGGTCGGCGGACGCGATTTCAATCTTTCCAAATTCAACCGTACGACCCAGGCACTTCGTCAAGTGGGGTCGTCCTTCAAACCCTATGTCTACACTGCCGCCATCGACCGCGGCGCCACTCCGGACGACACCATCGTCGACGCGCCAGTCACGTTTCCAACGCCTTCCGGCCCTCCGTACGAGCCGCACAATTACGACGAAAAATTCGAGGGAACGATTACCCTTCGCCGCGCTCTGGCGCAGTCGCGCAACATCCCCGCGCTGAAGCTGGCTGATAGCGTCGGGATCAAGACCGTCATCGACTACGCCCATCGCTTCGGCATTACCTCCAACATCCCGCCTTACCTGCCCATCGCCCTGGGTGCAGTCGAAGTCACCCCCATCGAGCAGACTTCGGCTTTCAGCGTCTTTCCCAACGATGGTGTGCACATCAGCCCGCGTTACATCACCAAAGTGACAGACTATGAAGGCCGCACCCTGGAGGAAAATTTTCCCGACGTGAAGGATGTGGTCAGCGCCCGCACTGCGCGCACCATGACTTCCATGCTGCGGGAAGTGGTGCTGCACGGCACGGCGATCGCTGCGGCCAGCTTGAAATATCCGCTGGCAGGAAAAACCGGGACCACCAATAACTTTACCGACGCCTGGTTCGTCGGCTTCTCGCCGTCCCTAACCTGCGGGGTGTGGATTGGCTACGACGAGAAAAAATTTCTCGGCGCAAAAGAAAGTGGGGCCCGTGCCGCCTTGCCCATTTGGATGGATTTCATGAAGGTGGCGCTGGAGGGAAAAGACTCAGGAGAGTTCCAGCCGCCAGAGCCCACACCAAATTCAGCCCCGCGCGCAGTGGACACGCCAGATACAGCACCGCCGGAAGAAGAGACCCATTAGTCATCCCAGTCCGCGGGGGGCGAGTGGGAGCCGGCCTGGAGCGAAGTCGAAGGGACCCGTCCATGCCGAGCGAAAGCTCGGCCGTTTTACTTCTGCTTTAGCGCCGCAAAACTCTCATCCAGAATCCCGGCGGCCTCATCCACATCCGCATTCGAAATGTTCAAAGGCGGCGACATGCGGATCACATTGCCGTAAAATCCTCCCTTCCCCACCAGCAAGCCACGCTTACGCGCCTCTTCCATCAATGCGTTGGTGCCGGCGGAGGCCGGCTTCTTGGTCGTGCGGTCTTCCACCAGTTCCAGAGCCTGCATCAGCCCCATGCCGCGCACGTCGCCGATGATCGCATGCTTCGCTTGCAGTTCCTCGAGCTTCTGGCGGAAATACGCGCCCACGACCGCGGCATTCTCCCGCAAATCATCTTCCTCGATGATGTCAATCACGGCTTTGGCGGTGACGCTGGTGACGGGATTGCCTCCGAACGTCGAGATCGTCAGTCCCTGGAAAGAGTCTGCGATTTCGGGCTTGGCCACTGTCAGTCCGATCGGCACGCCATTGCCCAGTCCCTTGGCCGCGGTAATCATGTCGGGCTCAACTTCCCAATGCTCGATGCCGAACCACTTGCGGCCCGTGCGCCCCCAAGCGGTCTGTACTTCATCGGAGATGAAATCGCCACCGTATTGCTTCACGATACTGAAAGCCAGCTTGAAATACTCCTTCGGTGGCGTGATGAAACCGCCCACACCCTGAATCGGCTCCGCGAGAAACGCGGCAATACGACCCGAGGTTGAGAACTGAATCACGTTCTCAATATCTTTTGCACACGCGACTTCGCACTCGGGATATTTCAGTCCCAGCGGACAGCGATAGCAATACGGATTCATCGCGTGTACAAGTCCAACTTCAATCGTGCCCTTCCGCCAGGTGTTCATGCCGGTGAGTCCGCGGGTGAGCGACGAGCGACCGCTATAGCCGTGCCGCAGTGCCACCACTTCCAAGTTCCCGGTGTGCATGCGCGCCACCTGGATCGCGGTTTCATTGGCTTCCGTGCCGCTGTTAGTGAAATACGACTTTTTCAGCGCTCCGGGCGTGATCTGGGCCAGCTTTTCCGCCAGGTTGACCATCGGCTCATTGGGGAAACACGTCGACACGTGTTGCATACGGTCGATCTGCGCCTTGGTTTGCGAGATTACGCGCGGATTGCAGTGCCCCACGCTGATGGTGACAATGCCGCCGAAAAAGTCGAGGTACTTCTTGCCCCCCACATCCCACACGTGCTGCATAAGCGCGTGATCCATGGGAAGCGGATCGGAGTAGTAAGTCGACACCGAAGGGAAGATGTATTCCTTCTGCTTGCGATTGATTTCCTCGCGGCTCAAGCGCAACTTCTCAGCGGGAACAAAAGTAGTGCTCATGCTGGCACCTCGGGCGAACCTCTCATGGAGATTGCGACTGGCAACCTGATTCTTATTTGAGACTCACCATCATAAACCACTTCCCCCCCGGGCCCGGCGTGGCATTGTCTCCGGAAGCGCCTGGGCTCGGGCGCGGCTGCGAAATCGTTTCAGGACGGCGAAAATCTGTTCTCCATACAGCTGGGCCTTGCACTCGCCAAAACCTGAAATGCGCAGCAACTCGGGGATCGAACCCGGCCGCTTGCGGCAGACCTCATCAAGCGAGCTATCGTGCATCACGACAAAAGCTGGGACGCCCTGCTGCTTGGCCGCCGCCTGCCGCCATTCTCGGAGGTACTCGCGCAATTCGGAGTCAAAATCTGGAATTGCGGCCTTGGCCGCAGGCGCAGCCGGCGCCATCAACGCAGGCTGAGACCGCTGCGCCGTCTTGATCGACTTCACCAACCACTCGGACTCACACCCACAGGAGTCGCACGCGCCGCAGGTCTGCCACTTCGGATTCTCGCCAAAGTGCAAACAAATCTGCCGATGGCGGCAGCCCTTCGACTCGGCAAACCCGCGGATGGCATGGTAGCGCTGCCAGGCTCGCTGTTTCTCGGCCGGATCAACAATCTGATCGGCAAAGTAGGCCAGCAGCGCCGCATCCCGCTTCTGCCACAGCAGGATGCAATCGGCAGGGTGGCCGTCGCGCCCGGCGCGTCCCGCTTCCTGGTAGTACTGCTCGATAGATTTGGGCAGCGCGAGATGCACCACCGCCCGCACCGAAGCCTTGTTGATGCCCAGGCCAAAGGCGATCGTGCCTACCAGCACTCGCACTTCGTCCGACATCCAGCGTTCCTGGTTTTTCCTTCTCTCCGTGGCGTCCATCTTTCCGTGGTAGCCGATGGCGGAAATCTGCTGATCCTCGAGAAAATCAATCGTGTCTTTCACCTTGGCGATGGTCGGCGCGTAGACAATGACGCTACGGTGCTGGTAATTGCGCAAGGTGCGGAGCAGGAGGCTCGGTTGCTCGCCCGCCTTGCACTCCTTCACCAGATACCGCAAATTCGACCGGTGAAAACTGGCAATGTACTTGTGCGGATCACGCAGTTGCAGCTGGTGAAGAATGTCGTGACGCACCCGCTTGGTTGCGCTGGCCGTAAAGGCCGCGATAGGGTGGTCAGGAAAATGCGCGCGCAGCCGGCTCAGTTGCCGGTATTCGGGACGGAACTCATGCCCCCACTCCGAGATGCAATGGGCCTCGTCAATCGCGAAGAACGCGATCGGGACACTCCCCAGCCAGTTAATGGTGTCGGCACGCGCCAGCCGTTCCGGGGAAAGATACAGCAAGCGGAAATCACCGTGTGATGCCCGGCGCATCACCTGGGCTTGGATTTCGTTGGGCAAAGAACTATTCAACACCCCGGCCGGAATTCCCATCTGTGCCAGTTGCGCGGATTGGTCCTGCATTAGCGCGATCAACGGCGATACCACGACTGCCGTGCGTCCCAACATTACTGCTGGCAACTGGTAGCACAGCGATTTCCCGCCGCCGGTCGGCATCACCACGCAGGTGTCGCGTCCGCCTAGCAGGCTGCCCACAATGCTCTGCTGCAAAGGCCGAAACGTACCGTACCCCCAGTAACGCCGGAGCGCGGTAAGAAGGTCAGTCTCCGAGGGCGCGTTTACCGGAGCGATGTCGGTCTGGTGCATGGGGTACCTGAACCAGTATAGGTCGTCCGCACTACAAGAGAGCGTGCTCGAGCGGAGTTGGTCCCGAAGCGGATCAGATGACAGAGCATCAGTAGTTTATGCCCGCAGCTTGCGGAGCTTGACCGGCAACTCAAGTGACCCAAGTCTATAATCGCGATTGATGAAGTCCTTTTTTCGCCTGATTCTGCTGGCACTGGTATTGCTGGTTGTGGCTCTGGTCTCGGCGCTTACCGCCATGCGCCTGGCCATCCACGGCCATGAAGTCGTCGTCCCGGACCTGGTGGGCAAGAGCCCTGCGGCCGCTCGGATGATGGCTGAACAAAGCGGATTAGAAATCAACGTCGAACGCCAGTACTACAGTCCCATGGTGCCGGAGGGGAAAATTCTCTCCCAAGTTCCCCGCGCCGGGAGCCAGGTTCGGCGTGGCTGGCAGGTTCGCGTGGCCGAAAGCCTGGGCCCACAGCGCGTCGAAATCCCCAACGTAATGGGCCAGAGCCAACGCATCGCCAACATCAACATCCGCCGTCGTGGCTTGGACGTCGGCGCAATAGCGCAAATGCGATTGCCTGACGCCCCCGAGGGCCTGATCTTGTCGCAGGCGCCGCCACCCAACGCCAGCGGCGTCTCCGCTCCGAAAATCAGTTTGCTGGTCGCCGAACCCCCGCTACCGGAGGCTCTCCTGATGCCCAGCTTCGTCGGACAACCCCTGGGCAGTGTGACGCTGGCATTGCAGGAAGCCGGGCTGCGTCTGGGAACGGTGACAGCTGCCCCGGCGTCGCCCGAGAGTCCTCCGTCGGCGACGCCACCTGTGTCGCCAGCCTCTGCCCCATCGCCCGGCAGCATGATCGTCTCGCAAAATCCCGCCCCCGGAGAAAAAGTAACTGTTGGCGCCGCGGTGAACTTCGGGGTTCGGTAGCGGCAGCCTCCCGCCTGCCCGATGGGCGGGCGAGAACGCTCCTGACGCAGTCGCGGTGGTTCTCTGTCTTGGGTCGAGGCTATCGGTGGAAGCCGTGGCCTAGCTTTTTTGCAGGATGGCCACAAAGAATCCATCACACGCATGCAACCCGGGAATTGTTCTCACGAACGGCCCGCTCACCAGCGTATCAAGTTCCTTCCACGCCAATTCGCCCTCCGCCCGCAGTCGCTCCAGTTCAATCCGACCGTCGAGCGCATGGAATGAGGGTTCAGCGCCCAGCGCTTTTTCCACGACCGCCTCGTCCTCTTCTCGCTCCAGCGAACATGTGGAATACACCAGTCTTGCTCCAGCTCCGGCATGCTGCATGGCAGACTGCAGAATCGCCAGCTGACGCGCTTGCAGTTCGACGAGGTCCTGCGGCTTCCGTCGCCATTTGATTTCGGGATTGTGCGCCAAAGTGCCAGTGCCGGAGCAGGGCACGTCGGTCAGGATGCGATCAAAGGTTCCCTCCGCCGTGAACTCGCGTACGTCTGAGTGGATGACTTCCACATTTCTTGCGGGCACCAATTTTCGCAGCAGTCGCGCGCGGTGCGGATACAACTCGAGCGCAACGATGTTGGCCTCGGGATTTCGCTCGGCAAGGATCCGCGTCTTGCTCCCAGGGGCGGCGCAACAGTCCAGGATTCTCGAGCCCCTACCCACAAGCAGTCCGACCAGCTGCGAGGCTTCATCCTGAATTGCGACTCGCCCCTGGGCGAAAGCACGAGTCGCGGTAACATTGCCGGACCGAACCCGCCGTGCCGAAGTCAACAACTGGCCAGGAGCGAGATCGATGCCGTTCTGCTTCAATTCGGCTACCGTTTTAGAATCAGCCAGACGAACCGTGGTCTCCGGAGCCTGCTGGTCGTAGCGGCAGACTTCCCGCGCACGATCAAGGCCGAACTCGCGCACCCAGCGCTCTACCAACCAAAGCGGATGCGCCAATTCCTGCGACAGCTCCGCGGCGCTTTCAGGCGCTATCGTCTCAATTTTGTGATCTGGAGTCGCGCCGTTCGCCGCACAAGCCGCCGCCAGCTTGCGCAGCACGGCATTTGCAAAGGGCACCGCTGATTTCTTACGAGCTCGCTTCACCAGTTCGACACTCTCGTGCACCGCGGCACGCTGCGGTATGCGATCCAAAAACATCAGCTGATATCCACCCAGGCGCAGTGCCGTCAGCACTTCCAGATCGAGTTTCTCCACTCCCTTGGCTGAAAAGCGCTCGATTTCTTGATCCAGTCGTGACCGCCACCGCAGCACTCCCATCACCAGTTCGGTGACCAGCCCATGATCAGCGGCCGAGAGTCTTGCGTATTGGCTGGAGTGCAACAGTTCAGACGCGTACGCGTCTTGCTGCTCGATGCAAAGCAGGACGTCAAAGGCTGCAGTACGAGCGGGGGAAGTGGACATGGATTCTAAGCAACTCAGTTATCTTTATTAGTATTTGTTATTAGTATTAGTTCTCGGTTGCCAGTTGCGAAAAGCTTAGGGCACAATGCCAAGCTTCTCGCCTGGGCGTGGTTGATGGCCGTGGACGAAGTCAGACGCTGGCATCCGCTTCTTTCCCTCCATTTGCACTTCGAGCAGTTGAAGCGCACTTCCGCCGCCACACCCCACGAGCACCTCGCCGCCATCGACCGCGATTTCCCCTTCGGCCAGCGGGCGTTCCACCGCCCGCGCAACCCAGATGTGCAAATTCTTCCCGCGCCAGCTGGTGTACGCGCCCGGCCAGGGCTGGAAGCCCCGCAGGCGGTTCAGGATCTCTTTGGCGGTAAGGCGAAAATCAATCCGCCCATCTTCCTTTTTCAGCATGGGAGCCAACGTCGCATGGCCATGATCCTGTGGCCGCGGATGAATCGTGCCGGCCTGCAACCCGCGGACGGTTTCAACCATGAGGCCGGCTCCGATGGCGGCCATTCGCGGAGCCAACGTTTCGGCATTTTCTTGCTGCGCGATGGTGATTTCTTCCTGTAGCAAAATATCTCCGGTGTCGAGGCCGGCATCGATCCGCATGGTCGTCACACCGGTTACGCTTTCGCCGCGCGCGATGGTCCACTGAACTGGCGCCGCGCCCCGATACTTGGGTAGCAATGACGCGTGCAGATTGAGGTTGCCCAGCGGAGGCAGATCGATCATCCACGGTGGAATGATGCGTCCGTATCCCACGACAATAATGGCGTCGGGCTTGATCGCAGCGAGCTGAGCACGAAATTCTTCGTTGTTCTTGATCTTGTCCGGCTGGCTGACCGGCAATCCCAACTGCAGAGCCCGCTGCTTCACCGGTGAAGGTGCAAGCTCCATGCCCCGGCCTTTGGGTCTATCTGGCTGGGTCACCACCAGGCGCACAGCAAGGCCAGCCTCCACCAGTTTTTCCAGAGTGGGCACGGCAAACGCCGGCGTGCCGCAGAAAACGAGACCGGAAAGTTCGGGCATCAGACCTCGGGCGTCAAACCTCGGACATTGAGCTACGACCCTGATTCCAATAGCCGCGCGGTTGTACCCTGGGCCTGACGTCCGAGGTCCGGCGCACGCCCGAGCTCCTCACCATTCTCCCGCCTTCATCAGCTTGCGGATCTTGCGCTTCATAAAGTCGCGCTTGAGGACGCTAATGTGGGTGATGTAGAGCTTGCCGTTCAGATGATCGGTTTCGTGCAGGAAAGCGCGGGCCAACAAGTCTTCGCCAGTCTTCTCAAACCACTTTCCGCTAACGTCCTGGGCCCGGATGGTCACTTTGCGCGCTCGTGCGACCGGCTCGCGAAATTCGGGAATACTCAGGCAACCTTCGTTCTGAGTGTGGCGACCCTCGGTGCGAACGATCTCAGGATTTGCAATCACCAGTTTCGCGTTGGGATCTTCCTTGAAGGTCACGTCGATAACGGCCAGGCGCTTCGAAATTCCGATCTGTGGCGCGGCGAGTCCAACCCCGTGCGCCGCGTACATGGATTCGAACATGTCCTCGACCAGCTTTTCCAGGTCGCCGTCAAAAACGGTAACCGGTTCGGCAGTTTTTTCCAGCACCGGATTTCCATACTTCACGATGGGGTAGATCATGCAGGTTCAGTCGCCAGTCGTTCGTCGTCGGTAGTAAGCAATCAGTAACTCTTCACTTGGTCGAGATATCCCTTAAAGTTTCGCAGGGTTTCTGGCATGGAATCGCCGCCGAATTTTTCGAGCGCGCAGCGCGCCAAAGTCAGCGCCACCATTGCTTCTGCCGCCACCCCTGCGGCCGGCACTACGCACACATCAGAACGCTCGTAAGCGGCTTTGACCGGCTCCCGGCTGGTGAAATCCACCGACTGCAAAGGACGTCGCAAAGTAGAGATCGGCTTCAGATATCCGCGCACAATGATGTCTTCGCCGTTTGACACTCCCCCCTCGATTCCCCCTGCGTTGTTTCTGCTTCGGGTAAATCCAGTGAAGCCGGCCGACCCGCCATATCCTATTTCATCGTGCACGGCGGAACCGGCGGCGGACGCCGCGGTAACTCCGGCGCCAATCTCGACTGCCTTGACTGCCTGTAACGACATGACCGCACCGGCCAGCAGTCCATCGAGGCGCTCATCCCATTGCGCATACGTGCCCAGCCCGGGCGGAACTTTATGCGCGACCACTTCAAAAATACCGCCGACGGAATCTCCTGTCCGCAGTACCTTATCTACTTCCGCCTTCATTTGTTGCTCGGCGTCGGCATCAGCGCAATTCAGCAGAACCTCGTTCAGTTCTGAGAGTCCACGAATTTGTTCCCAGGAAATCTCTTTTTTTAGTGTGGCGCCACCCACGGCCACAACGTGGCTGAGCACTTCGATCCCGAGTTCGCGCAGAAGCAACTTGGCCAGGCCGCCGACCGCGACGCGCGCCGCCGATTCGCGCGCCGAAGCTCGTTCGAGCACATAACGCGCTTCGGAAAAATTGTACTTCAGAGCCCCGGCCAGATCGGCGTGCCCCGGACGCGGCGACGCCACCCGCTTATGTTTGGCGGGATCCCCCTCTTCGACCGGAAGCGACTCCTGCCAGTTCTTCCAATCCTTGTTCTGCAGCACGATGGCGATTGGCGAACCGATAGTCGCCCCGTTACGCACACCCGAAAGAATGCGGACGATGTCGGTCTCGATCTTCATCCGTCCACCGCGACCGAAGCCCTGCTGCCGTCGCCACAGTTCACGATTCAGGAACACCTGGTCCACCGCTAATCCCGCGGGCAGGCCTGAAAGAAAGGCGACCAGACCCTCCCCATGAGACTCCCCGGCGGTGAAGTAACGAAGCATCGTTTTGGAATTGTATCCGATGTAAGCGCAAAACCCGGAACCAGCCCGCTCATCGGAGGGTGTGAAATTCGCTGAGGGCTGATAGCTAAAGCTACTGCGTCCCGTTCGGATAAACCAGAATCTTACTGGCCTCGCCGGTCTTCAACCGCTCCATGCCCTTGGCGAAGTCTCTCATCCCGATGCGATCAGTGATCACGGGATGCAGGTCCAGCTTCCCCGCTTTCAGCAGAGCTGTCATCTGATACCAGGTTTGGTACATGCGCCGGCCGCTGATGCCCTGAACCGTTATGCCCTTGAAAATAATGTCCTCGGAAAAGTTCAGCGAGATTGGCTTGGAAGTCAGACCGAGAAGAGAAACTCGCCCGCCGCGCCGCACAATATCAAACGCGGTCCGTATGGCGCTGGGATGCCCTGCCATCTCGAGCACTACATCCGCGCCCAAGCCGTCAGTCTGCTCCATGACGATGGCACGCACGTCATTCTTGGATGGATCGAGCGCGAAATCCGCCTTCATGTCGCGGGCAATCCGGCGCCGGTGTTCGTTTACTTCGATAGCAAAAATCGTCGTCGCGCCTACCGCCCGCGCCACTGCAATTGAGAACAGCCCAATCGGTCCGCAACCGGTAATCGCCACTGTCTTGGCTGCAATCTCACCCGCCAGCACGCTGTGCACCGCATTTCCCAGCGGGTCGAGGATCGACGCGTACTCCTGCGGAATGGCCGGATCGAGCTTCCAGATGTTCGACTCCGGAATCACAACGTACTCGGCGAAGGCGCCATCGGCATCCACTCCAATGATTTTTACGTTCTGGCAGATATGGGCCTCGCCGGTGCGGCACAGCAGGCACTTGCCACATGCCACGTGCATCTCGGCGGAAACGAAGTCGCCCTCTTTCACGCTGGTGACTTCGTCGCCGTAAGCGGCCACCTCGCCGCAGAACTCATGTCCGGGGATCAGTGGCGGATGAATCCGATTCTGCGCCCAGCGGTCCCACTCGTAGATATGCAGGTCAGTTCCGCAGATGGATGCGACTTTAACCTTGACCAGCACGTCGTTCCGGCCGAAGCCCGGAACCTTGACTTCACGAATCTCCGCGCCCGGTGCGGCTTTCGGCTTAACGACAGCGAGCATGGTCTTTGCCATGATGGAGATTTCGAGCGATGGGTCGAACTGCGATTTTAACACTGGCCTCCCGGTTTCACGGGATTGGACATTTCTCGGGGTTGAATATTTCCCGGATCGCGTGCCAGTCCGGCAGCATTACGCGAGCGACATTACCTGATCACACGCTTCAGACCTCCCCCCACCCACCGCCGCCTGGACTCTCAATCCTGATGCGCTCGCCCTTACGCAGGCGGACATTGGTTTTTCCGGGCAATTGTTCCACCGACCCGTCTCGCCGGATTGCGGATGTATTCCCTGGCAAGCCATCCGCGCCTCCGCTCAATCCCCAGGGCCCGCGCGTCCGACGGTCGGCCAGCAGGGTCACTTCGGCGTCCGTCAATACTTCTATTTCGCGTACGATACCGTCCCCGCCGCGGTGTTTGCCGGCGCCACCGCTTCCGCGTCGCAGCGAATATTGCCACACTCGTAGCGGATACGAATACTCCAACGCCTCCGCAGGAGTGTTCAGCGAATTCGTCATATGGGTATGCACACCCGAGACCCCGGCCTTGGTCGGACGGGCGCCCATCCCGCCTGCGATGGTTTCGTAGTAGGCAAATGGCTCGCCAGTGCGCGGATCAATCCCCCCGATGGTGAGATTGTTCATTGTCCCTGACGCCGCCGCGGGAATTCGCTCCGGAAGGGCCTGCGCCAGCGCTCGCAACAACACGTCCACGATGCGCTGCGACGTTTCCACATTTCCGCCCGCCACCGCCGCCGGGGAATGCGCATTCACCACTGTCCCTGAGGGCGCGATCACCCGGATCGGGCCCATCAACCCGGCGGTTGCCGGCGCATCTTCCATCAGCAGACATCGAAACACATAAAAACAGGCAGAGTAGGTGATCGCCTCGACCGCGTTGACGCTTCCTTCAACCTGCAGATCCGTGCCAGTAAAATCCACCATCACCGCGTGGCCGCGGGTCCCCCTCCCGCGCTCTGCGCTGCCCGCAAACTTCACCGCGACTGCGATCTTCACTGGCTTTTCGCTGATTCCATCGCTATCCATGAAGTCTTCGGCTCGATACGTTCCCTTGGGCACAGGCATCAAAAACGCTCTCATCACCTGCTCGGAGTAATCCTGCAGTGCTCCTGCGGCTTTCGTCGCCCGTTCCAAGCCATACCGTTGGCAAACTTCGTGCAACCGTTCAGCCCCGGTGTGGCAAGCTGCAGTCTGTGCGCCCAGATCGCCCTCGCGCTCATCCGGTGTACGTACGTTATTCAACAGCAGCGCCAGAAGGTCGCGTTCCATTCTTCCCGCGCGCATGATCCGAACCGGCGGTATGCGCAGCCCCTCTTGATAAATCTCGCGGCACAGGCCCATCGACCCGGGATAAGTCCCGCCCACGTCCGCGTGATGAGCGCGCGAAGCCACATAGAAATCCGGACGGGCCCCGCTGTTTCGCCGACGGAGACGACGCCCCACAGCGCCCGCGTCCTCGCCGGCTGTCGCGAGGGCATCTTGCCCTCGCTGTTTGCTCCCTATATACACCGGCGCCACCAGGGTGATATCCGGCAGATGCGTCCCGCCGCGGAACGGATCGTTCAGCATCGCCACGTCGCCAGGCCCAAGTTCGAAGCTCTCGATGGCCGCTCGCACCGACATTGGCATGGAGCCCAGGTGCACGGGCATGTGATCGCCCATGGCAATGACGTTGCCGCCAGAATCAAAAATCGCGCAGGAGTAATCCCGCCGCTCCTTGATATTGGGAGAAAATGCGGTGCGACGCAGAGCCGCTCCCATCTCCTCCGCAATGGAGTGATAGATGTTCTTAAAGATTTCCAGTTCGATGGGATCGCGTCGCATAACTCAAGACCAATGTCGATCTAGCGGAGGGCGACCTCTGCCGTCCAGTCCGACTCCTGGAAAAACGGCCGAGAGACTGCCCCGAGCGAGAAGAGCCGCCTTTCGCTACATGGGCTCCCGGCCAACGACTGCCAGTGTACGACAACGTCCGCGTGCACCATCATCGGGGCAAGCCCGGCTTATTGCTTGGATTTCGCCCCGATGCTACCTGCAGGAAGGCTGGTTGCTCTAGAATGCGGCTCTAGAATATGGTTGTTCCTAAGGCGCGGTCGTGCTAGAAACGCGCATGGGCAACAAATGCGCCCAGCGCGTTCCTGAAAATCGCGTTCCAGAAAATTAAGATGAGCCCACGAGCCCGCGCCACTGCCAAGTCAGTCACCGCCGATGTATTGATTCCGGAAAAACTCTATTTCCGCATCGGAGAGGTTTCCCGCCTGTGCCATCTGCCCGCCTACGTTCTGCGCTTCTGGGAAACTGAGTTCCCTCAGCTCAAGCCAGTTAAGAGCAGCACCGGCCAGCGCATGTATCGGCGCAAGGACGTCGAAAGCGTTCTGCGCATCAAGCAACTGCTGTACGAAGAAGGATTCACCATCCCCGGTGCGCGTCAACACCTGCGGTCTGAGGTCAAGGGCGACAAGAAGCAGACTCCGCTACCCTTCCCAGCGCGCCCGACTTCCGATCTCAAGTACGTTCGCCAGGGATTGCGCGACATTCTCACCATGCTTTCGGCGCGGCGCTAGTTGCGGCTGAAGGTGCCGGTAAAATTATTACGCCCCATCCTCCCGTTCATGCTGATCACCTCAACCTCGTTTCGGTCGCGGTTGAGCCTGACATCCGCACGCCCTTGTGCATGTCCCCGATCGGAGCCGGTAATCCGCATGCTGAATTCCCGGTTGCCATCGGAGCGCTCGACCACTCCATAGAACGTAATCATGAAGTTGCTGCCCCTGAGCGAAACTGACGGGCCGCCCGGTGCTATCCACGAAGCCACGGGTAATTCTGACATTCGCGGCAGCCCCGCTGTTGAAGCTGCCTCGTCCCGATGTATCTACCCTCACCCGGGGGTAGTTGCCCACGCCGGGTCCGCCAGCTCCAGGTCCGCCGGGCCTACTACCGCCGCTGCTCGCACGCGGGCTGTAAGTCGCGCGCTCCACCCGATTCTGGCGAACGTTCACAACGCAATCGTAGGTCGCGGCCCTCCAGCTATTCGGGCCTCCGATGCCATAGCGGAACCTTCCGCGAGGACCCTGACGTCCGTTAGCCGCGGAATAAGGATTCTGGGAATCCAGGTAGGGTCACACGCCGACCCGCGTCGGCGCTAACCTGGTCCAGCAGCGCGTTTTGGCATTGAGAGGCTACAGGCTGAGGTCGATTCGGCGGGTACTGACCGGGAGGATATTGTCCCGGAGGAGCTTGTATCTGGGGGTTCTGAGCCCATAACACCAGCATGGCTGATTTTGCAGTGAAAATCAGCCCGCAGGCGGCCAACACAATCAACCTTGCCAAGTTTCGCGACCGACCGTTGCCGAGCATGACAGGACCTCCTTAAGCGCTTTGAGCGCAACCAATTCGCTGAGAGGCCGCACTATACATTGCCGTGCCAAAACCTACGAGAAAATTGCAACAAATTTATTCGAACTACCGAGGGCCGGGTCGCGAATTGTGTCCCCTATCGACTGCGCAAGCAAGCATCGCCGCCTTGGCAAGCACGGGTGAATATCGCAGCTTGCTTGCGTCGATGAAGGGATAGGGATACCAGCCAACCGCCGCTCCGCGAATCAAGGACTAACAAAAATAGGCTAGCGGATAGGGCAACCAGAAGAGAGCACCTTCCAGCGCAATGAACCGTTGGGAATAAAACTCAGCCAGTATCCCAGGTACATCACCGGCACAACATCGTGCAGAAGAATGTCGGCGATCTTCTGTGCTCCCTGCGGGTTTCACAAGTGCCGCAGCAGTAGGGAATAGCTTACACCCACGATCGCGATGTAAACCGTCGTGCCGGACGCGGCTACGGGTCGGGAGAAAACCTCTCCCCAACTGGAATGGGGTACCGCCAACGATAAGGTGTTCCCCAAGGCAACAAGAAAATTGGTTAGGATGGCAAAAAAATTGAAGTAGTTAACCAAAAGGACCTCGCCACTGCGAAGTGCGACCGGGGGCCATCACGGAGGACTCTTAGAGGGTCTCAACTATCGCAAGCCGAAGACCGCGACCCCATAGGTCGTCCCCACGTACACCCTGCCATTGGCGATTGTAGGCGTGATGAATTTGTTGTCGGGGCCGACCTGGTCTTGTACAAAAGGGGCCTGATTGCTGTTGTAGAGTTCTCTTGACAGATCTGTTGCATCGTAAGCGTGCAGCGTGGCTGAGTAGCCATTCTCTACCGCCCACAGGATCGCATCGTTCGTGCCGTTCGCAGAAATGCTCGGCGTAGCCCCAGGATAAAAGAATACTGTGGTGGTGTGGCTGGTCGGGGCGGACGGGAAGTGCGCGTTGTTGAGTGTGAAGGCCTTGATCTGGTCGCCGATCGCACCATAGTAGACGGTGCCGTTGAAGTATGCGGGTGTAGAGAATACGGGTCCGGGAAACAATTGGCTGATTTCCTGGAAGACGGCGTCGGCCACGGGATTGAATTTTCCCATAGCGTCCCGATTTACCAGGTAGAGGTTTGCATCCTTACCGGCGCCGACCGCCAGATGCCAGACCTTTCCTGAAGCGTCAGTCAGGTCTGGCAGCACCACGGTCCCGCCCGAACCGAGATCCTGGTCCGTGTCGTTTTCTCCCTGATCGACGGTCTCAAAATAATCAGCTACCGCCAAAGCTCCGCTTTGGGTTGACAACTTGAGAAAACCATTTCCAAAATCGCCCAGGCTTGGAAACCCATTGGCATCAAGTGTTGTATCGAATGTCCCGTTGCCATCGAGCAAGTAGATGTTCCCCTGACTGTCGGCGGCGGGGCCGCCTCCGCTCATCCAGATACCGCCTTCATTGCCGTTCGGGGTGATATTCAACACACTGGTTTGGTTTAGTGTGGATGCGTCAAAGCCAATGATCCACCCGGTATAGAGGCCGCAGATCGCAATGAGATGCCCAGGTTGTATAGACGACTCCGTTCAGCAGAAGCAGCGCCGCTCGGTCCTTGTACTGTTTCGGATCGAAAACTACGGAGCCTCCAGAGCTGTTGTCGCCTGCGCCCGGATACGACGCGGTGATGTTCTTCGGCCCTCCAAACAGTTCGGCGCCGCTAGTAGCGTCCAATGCGTGCAATCGCTGAAAATAATTGCCTGATGTGTCTCTCGACATGGCCACCACATAAATTGCGCCATTAGGACCCTGGCCGCGATCAATCACGGGTGTTGCTGTGATCCCGATTTCTGGATTAACCGCCTCATCGCAATCGCGGGAATCGCTGGTAGACTCTCCGGCCCCCAACAGGGAAACGTGCCACAGCTCTTGACCGTTACTTGCGTCAAAGGCATAAACGGTGGCGTGTTCCGTGGCCACGTAGAGCACGGAATGTGCACCCTGGTCGGGAATATTCACATTGGAAAGATAGAGGGGCTGAGCGTCGACTTTGCCATCCACTATAAAAAATGCGACTTTACCGAAAGTCGGAGTGTGGACATTGTTAGGGGTCAAGACGGTTTCATTCAGACTTTGCCCCGTGCGTGCATTGTCGTTGTGAAACGTCACCACGTCGCTCGCGATTGTCACTGAACCCGAAGATGTGGTTTGCGACGACGTGCAAGAGGTTAGTCTAAATACGAGGAAACCTAGGCATAGCCCAACCGCGACAGTTCGGAACGCCCCAGAGGCAGTCATCATGAGTTGAGCATCTAACCAACGACTGGCCATGGATTATGGCAAGTTCACAATCATCCTGACAAGCATGATTGATTTTCTTTACGCACCTTTACAAATCGGAAGGCCAGCGCCGGACCTGATGGCAGTGCTGAGGCCATCACGGACTGCAATTACGAGGGCACATGGTCGGCACGTGGGAGAGGCTCCGGAGGATCACCACAAACGGCCGAATGAGCTGGTTCAAACTCGATGGGGATGCCTGAAAGCCTTTGAAACATTGGTCGACACGGGCAGATTTGAACTGCCGACCCCTCACACCCCAAGCAGTTGAGGATCATACGACGTCCGAAACGGAGCCTTCGCCCCATCTTCGCCACTCGGTTTGTTATTCTACCGAGCGATGGCATTCCAACCCACGCCTAACTGTCAAATCGAATACGTCTCCAGTGATAGTGATGTTGGCATGCCTTGCAGCAAACCGGCCGTGGCTAAGTGTGCCGACTGCGGAGCCTCGATTTGTTCTGATTGCTGTGTCGAATGCTGCGGAAGTTCATTCTGCGGTCAGTGCTACGATTACCACGTCACCCATTCATGCGCAAGAAAACCTGTTCAGAACGAACGCCATACATTTCCCAGCGGCGGTTATTGGTTCTTGACCCGACCAAGCTAGTCAATACCACTTGGCAACGCCGCCATGATGTGCACACGTCCCACTCCTGTGCTTGCTGAAACTGTAGGTTCCATCGCGACACTGCGCCGTCGCACCCTGCGGTGCACTTGAGCAAGTCTCGGGGCGCAAGACAACTTGTCCCTGCTTGTTTACGTAGCTGCCATTGTTGGTGCAATTCGGTTTGGGTTGCGGGCTGCGGGTTCTCTCCGTGCTCGAACCGGATTGTGATGACGGTTGAGCTTGCGGCGTCACTGCGGCCACGGTTAGCAAAAACAACGCGACAATCCAGAGAGTTCGCCTCAGAAAACGTACCGGAATCAAAGTGTTCTCTCCAACGTAGGGATGAGCAGCCTGCCGACAGCATAGGGTGCGTCAACCTCCTTAGTGTGTCGCTTTTTTCGTTCCTCTCTTTCCGGTGTGCGGGTTGACATTCCCCTGTGTTGAAAAATTATCTCGTTGCGTACGGTTCTCATGTGAGCGGTAGTGGGGATGAACAACGGTTCCGTTCTTCTTGGTATAGCCGTGGACATGCACGTCGCTTCGGCTTCTGGAGCAGCAGGCAGTGCCGCCTCTTGTGCCTCTGGTGGAATAGTGAGAATGGCTGCCCCGCCCGAATACGGGCAGCGTAGTCAACAGGAGCAGCAGTGTTAGTCCCATCACTCTTTTCATGGATTTCTCCGCTGTCGGACATGCTCGGCTTGAGACAACCAACGTGCAATGGCACTAAAGTGCGAGACCACTGAGAAAGTACTCGAAACCTGCGACACATCTCCCCAAGACTTTCCGCAGTTCAAAGCTGAACGGAACCCTCCCTTGTTTCGAACCCTTCCCGTCAAGTTCACCAGAAGATCGTCGAGGTCGCAGTCAGAAACGTGCAGTCCTAGGATTTCTGAGACTCGGGCAACCGTGTCGAACAGCACACAGACCAGGAGATGTAGCCGCCGCTTGTAAAAGCCTTTCGTTTCCCAAGAGACGAGCAGCTTGACTTCCGGCAGAGAGAACGTGGGCAAGATAATCTGTGGCTCTTTCAACTGAGGAATTTTGAGAGGCGACCCGCTCCACTTTAGGAGTTAGGAGTTAGGAGTTAATGGCTCGAATCGCTGAGTTGCACCCTTGGCTTTCAGCCTTTTCTCGCGTATCTGGCACACGGCTTCGTTCAGGTCATTCTGGGAAGCAGACTCGGTGTTCAACCACATCAGGCTGTATTTCTATCAACTCAGAGTTGCGGGTGAGGCGCCCATCAACATCTGGCGCTCTCTGCTGAGCTGCTGAAATCGAGCGGGCATAATCCTCCAAGGCGAGAAGACCCGCACATATCCCTGTATGTTGTTGATTGGTCGGCCATAGCAGACGATTTTCGAACTTTTCTGCTTAACCCCGATATTTTTGAACTAAGCCTTTCAGCGGTTTAAGACTGAATTATGCCGAATGGTTACACTCTGGCAGACGATTTCCGAACCCGGGCCAAGTCTTAACTTCCGGGTTGACAATCCGCCCGGAAGGCATTTTGCCCCCACTTCTGCCACACGCAGGAGCCAATGCGAGCACGGTTCGGCGCACGGGTCAAAACTTACACACCACTTTGCTATAACAGACCAATGCGCCTGCACGATTACGCACCCCGGCCCGCGCACCTCAAATGGCTCCTCGCTTCGGACCCGGCCATCCGTTGGCAGGTCATGAGGGACCTCACCGGTGAAGCCCCCAACGCGATTGCAGCCGAGCGGTCTCGCGTCGCAACCGAAGGCTGGGGAGCCCAACTTCTCGCCCGCCAATCTCCTGCTGGCAACTGGGGCCGGAGCCCCCGCGGGTGGAGAGACGATTTGCCGAAGGAGGACCGAGGCTTGCTTATTACCCTCTACAGTCTCGTCGTCTTGATGGACCTCGGTCTCGACCCCGCCAGCAAGGAGGCTCGCAAAATGATCGACCGGGTCGACAAGCGGCTCGTGTTTAAGCCGCTTAACCACCGGCCGTTCCTTCACGGCGAAACGGAGCCCTGCATCAACGGCAGAATCCTCGCCATCGGCTCGTATTTCAAAGAACCGAACGACGCACTGGCCAATCAACTCCTGGGCGAGCAGCTCGAAGATGGCGGCTGGAACTGCGAAGCACCCAAAAGCCGGCGCTCCTCGTTCCATACCACCATCTGCGTGCTCGAAGGACTGCTCGAATACGAACGAGCAGGGCGCAAATCGGCGGCCGTCACTAAGGCCCGCAAGAGGGCCGAAAACTATCTGCTCGAGCGCCGCATGTTCCGCTCGCTTCGAACCGGCGAAGTCATCAACAAACGCTGGCTCCGCTTCTCGTTGCCGACGTTTTGGCACTACGACGTCTTGCGCGGACTCGATTATCTGCGGAATGCAGGAATCAAACCCGACAGCCGCGTCAGTGACGCCATCGAAACCGTGATTGAGCGCCGCCACCAGAACGGGCGCTGGCCGCTCAACCTCCTTCATCCCGAACATATTCCATTGGAGATGGAGACCGCTGTCGGCAGGGCAAGCCGCTGGAACACACTGCGCGCTGTCCGAGTTCTGGGTTGGTACAACAACTCAACGTGCTAGTTGTGACGTGGGCCTGCTCGCGCTATGGCTTGGGTCAGAAGGTAGCCGCGAATTTGCCATTCGGAGCGGATCTCGGGCAACCCTTCCGCTATCCGGTAAGGCAAGGGTTTCCGACCACTCGCCGAGAATTCTGATCTGCGCCGCCCGGGTGGGAGGGAAACCTCGCGTCAGTCTATGATTTATACGGTCGCTCAAAGATCGAAGTCCTGAGGTCCGATCATGAACACAGCGTACGTTCTCCTGCGCACCTGCTATGCGGATTGGGAAGCTGCTTCCGCTCTAGCCGAGTTGCGACGGACGTTTGGATTTTCCGTGAAGACAATAGGTCAAACCTCAGAAACAGTCGTGAGCATGGGTGGCCTCAAAGTGACGCCGGACCTCGCTCTGTCGGCCTTTGTGCCCGAATCAGCAGATATTCTCATTCTCACCGGTGGTGAGTCCTGGACGAACGGAGAAGTAGCGCAGGTCTCCGAAGTGGTCCGGGCCATGGTCACTCTGAGCCGGCCCGTTGCCGCGATTTGTGCTGCGACTCTGGCCCTGGCTCATGCTGGGCTGCTCGACGATCGTCTGCATACGAGTAACGGGAAGGGCTTCATCGGGAGGTATGTCAGTGAATATCGTGGTGAACAATTCTATCGGGCGTCGCCAGCGGTGTGCGATCGATGTGTTATCACAGCAAATGGTTTGGCCCCTTTTGCCTTCGCCGCTCAGATATTCCGGGCATTGGCACCTGGACGAGAACGCGATATCGAGACCTACGAAAAGCTCTACTCGCATGGGTTGCTTGACTGACCGAGCATTACGCTGGAGGGCTGATAGGTCCGTGAGAGCCCGGACGCGAGATCACTGCTTTTGAACATTTCTGGCGGATAACGGGCAACCCCGTCGAAAATCACTCCACTACATTTGCGTTCCCATTTCGGTCGTGGTTGGGTTAAACCTGGCCGGATTCTGGAGCCGCACAGGAGCGATGATCACAGGCCGCACCGGCACGCGTAAGGAGCACACATGATCGACCTTTCACGCCGAAAACTGATCGTATCCGGACTCGCAGCGACCGCGGGTGCATCGGGATTGTTAGTGGCAGCGCGCCTTGCGCAAAAGTGTGGATTGATTCCTCCCGATCATGGCGGAATCTACGGCGTGGGCGAAACGCTGACCTATGCCTCGCAGCGGCTGCTGACGAGGCATTCGCTGGCGCGCGAATTCCCTCGAAACCGAATTTCACCGCGTCCATTCCCGAATGACCTCGATCCCCCAACGGAAGAGTTTAGGCGCCTTCAGGCGGGGGGATTTGCGGACTGGCGGCTCTCCGTAGATGGCATGGTCCATCAACCTGCGTCGTTCTCGATTGCTGACCTCAAGAGCTACTCGTCTCGCAGCCACATCACCGAACTCGCGTGTGAAGAGGGCTGGTCCTACATCGCCGAGTGGATTGGCGTGCCTCTCTCCCACGTCTTGCACCTTGTCGGGGTCCACCCACAAGCCAGATACGTCGTGTATGTCTCGATGGAACGCGAAACGTGGGACAGCATCGATATGGCCGATGCTCTGCATCCGCAGACATTTCTCTGTTACGGCATGAATGGCAGCGACCTTCCGGTGCCCCACGGTGGACCGCTTCGCATGCGGCTCCCTCGGCAAGTCGGCTACAAGAATAAAAAATTCATCACGCACCTGACGGTCACAGACAATCTGAAAAAGTTTGGCAAAGGCCTCGGCTGCGTCGATGCCGAGTATGGCTACGCCTGGTACGCCGGCATCTGACACGCTTTGGACTGTCGAGGTTCGAGAAGACTCAGATCGTCGGTAACCCTTCCTTATCCGATTAACGGAAGAGTTGCCGTTACCTGACAACAATTCTAGGTTTGGACCTCGCCCGGCATTATGCTGAAAAACCGTTGGCTTTGCTGGACTCCCGAAAGATACCGGCATCGTCCTGGTCCGATACAGAACCAAGCGCGACAGAATCCGCCACAATGCCATGCTAACGCTCGCACAGGCGACCACGGGACCCGATCATTAATATTTCTTAGTCGACCCGTGAGAGCGTTCATCACAGCAAAGAAGATTAAATAAGACCCAGGGGAACAACCTCGCCCCAAACCCTCTGTTTATGCCCACTCGAGTGCACATCGGCAAGGAGAAGTCTGCTTGTGAGAATCGATCGCAGCTACCTCCCGTATAACGGGCTATGCGGAAGTTATTCCATTAAACTCGACCGCACCATTACTTCCGGCTTGTCGACAACTCAGGAAGTAGCCCATCATTCTCCCATCAGTTTTGGGTACGCTGTTCGTTTATGCTCTGTCCCGCTGTTGCCCGCACCTTAAGTGATCAAAGTGACGTACAACGGTCAGTTTTTCAGAGCGGCCGCTGTTGCGATCGGGCGGTGTGCTAGGCGGCTGCCGGCCCTGGCACGTCGCCCAATCGTTGGCCTGACTTTGAAATTGCAGCGAGCTTGCTTGGTCGCATGATCCACATGATCTGATCGATGCCTTGCGCCGAGGCATCAACCGTCGCGAGCGCAACGGGGACGCCATCGCGCGACATGAGAACGGCTGCCTGTCCATTTGTCTCGACCCACGCAAGCGTCACGCCTTTCCAGAAATGTGAAGCGACGGCGGCAATAAACGTCGCCACACGCTTGCGACCAGAAACTGGGACCCGCGCCCCGCGCACAAGCCCACCGCCATCCGAGTAAGAGACAACATCCTCTGCGAAGAGACCTTCCAGTCCAGCCAGGTCTCCCTTTTGGGCGGCACCGATAAAAGCCTCTAGAAAGCGCCGCTGCTCCTCCGAACTGACGGGCGTGCGCCGGCTATCGGCGATATGTTTACGGACACGGGAGACGAGTTGGCGGACATTTGCTTCCTCCATTTGCAGGATGTCCGCTATCTGGCGGTAGGGGTAATCGAACGCTTCACGCAGAACATATGCGGCGCGCTCTGTGGGCGAGAGTTTCTCAAGCAGTACAAGCACCGCAAGCTTCAATGCTTCGCCGCGCTCCGCACCTAATCCCGGATCGCTGCTGGTCCACGGGTTCGGGAAGCCATGTCCCTATGTAGGTTTCGCGGCGCGACTGGGCGGACTGCGCGAGGTTGATGCACAGTCGTGTGGTTGTCGTTGCCAGGAATGCGGGCGGGTTCTCCACCACGCTGCGATTCGTAGACTGCCACCGCAGCCAAACGTCTTGCACAATATCCTCGGCCTCCGCCGCACTTCCGAGCATGCGGTAAGCGATGCCGAACAGACGCCGACGCACGGGGGCAAAAGCTGAAAGGCCGTCGTCGTGTTCGCCGGTCTCTGCGTCACGGCGAAGGGACGGAGGAGGTTGCGGTGGCGGCTCTTCTGCGATTGCGAATCGTCATAGTGTATCTTCTGGCAGAATGTCCCTCATATGAATTTTTTGCGAAAAACGCCGGACACTGGACCCGAAAACCTAGCTGTTCGACGACGGATGGCCAATTGCGAAAGTCGATGAGGAAGACAGGGCTCCTTTGGAGAACCCCACCCCTCATCGTTCCCCTGATGACTTCGCCAGCCAGATGTACATCTCGGAATACAAGTCCATGCCGAGTCCGCACCAACGGAAGGAATTCCTGCGGCAACTATTCAAAGGAGGTGTTTGGATGAAACCAGAACTGCTGGACATCATCTATGCCGACGAAAATGCGTACGTGAGGGCGTGGGCGGCGGGTCACCTTAACACCGATTTCACGGATTACACAGATCCCAAGAACCCGGCCGAAATTAGAAATTATGAACAAGGTTTGCTCCAGGACTCCGATCCCATAGTGCGTGCTGCACTCTGGAGCAATCCGCAGTGCAATAGATTGCCTTGGTCTCTCATATGGGTTTCGGAAGGGTGGAAAGAACAATTTCAGAGCATGAGCCAGCTGGAAAGGCTGGGGCTGATGCGCAATCCGGAGCTTTCCACACGCTATGTGGTGGCACTCTTGGAAACTCCCTCTGAGGAACTAAACTTGAGCCGAAAGGAACACGCGGAGGTTTTGCGTGCAGCGGCGACTAACTCTGATCTGATATGGGGTA
>Ga0137415_10000285_pt1 | contig 46196 bp, 41 predicted proteins | sample CZODoug3_1_1_16f_FD_183082 | JGI IMG/M metagenome (GOLD analysis project Ga0137415, IMG submission 183082) | Vadose zone soil fungal communities from Angelo Coast Range Reserve, California, USA - CZODoug3_1_1_16fungal (Hybrid Assembly) | ecosystem: Environmental > Terrestrial > Soil > Vadose...
GATCCCTCCACTACGCGACCCGGCGCACAAAAACCGTGCGCAGGAAAAAGCCGGGTCGCTTCGGTCGGGATGACAGGTTCGCTTTGCTCGCGCCACTGACAACGGCAAAAGTGCTGGCCGTCCCGCAACATCATCCCCGGCACCGGGAATCCCGCCGAGGGTCCAAAGACCGGACCGGGACGCAAATGGCGCACTTCGGTCGGTCCCGCAGAATCATCCGGGATGCACAAGGCGCAGATGACAGGCTCGCTTTGCTCGCGCTAATTACAACGGCAAGAGACCGCCCGCGGAGTGTGCGCAGCACGCAGGTGACAGGATCGCGCTGCTCGCTGCGGACAGGCTGGGTCGTGAGTGCGCGCGCTGCAGAAGTTCGTGACAGGCTGAGCCCAGGGATGGCAGAGTCAGCGCGGTGGTCTACGACGTTTACATTCTGGCGAGTCTGAACGGAGTACTGTACACCGGCGTGACGAACAATCTCGAGCGGCGGGTGATGGAGCACAAGCAGGAGCTTTGTGGGTTCACAAAAAGATACGAAGTTACTCGGCTGGTTTATTTCGAGGGTTTCGCCGACGTGCGTGATGCGATAAGCCGCGAAAAACAGATTAAGCGGTGGCGGCGCGAGAAGAAGCTCGGACTCATTCGGGGGATGAATCCTAAGTTTCGCGATTTAAGCGAAGACTCTCACCAGTGATGGATTGATTCCCTACGCCTTGCCCTACATTTTCGGAGCACAGCCAGAAATCGCTGTGCCACATTGGCGGGCGAAAAAATTAAGGGCGCAACCGCCTGTTACGGTGGTTGCGCCCTTTTAAACTGAAACCGTAAAACTTTTTTGCTTCTTGGTTCGAGTCTGGCGGCGCCACTGCCGTTAGGCGGAAGCGCCCTCTAGGCTGACCGTAAAGTTTTCAAGCTTTCCGGTTCAATCTGGCGTGGAAGATATTCGTTGCGCTGGAGGGCATCAATCGAAATCGGCTGGGAAGTCTGTGCAAATTTGTGGATGGGTGTGCAAAAAAACGCGGTGCAAGGCGTCAGGATTTCAGTTTTGTCCCACCGACCGAGGTGACGGCGCAGCCTTGCCACGATCCCTCCACTACGCGACCCGGCGCACAAAAACCGTGCGCAGGAAAAAGCCGGGTCGCTTCGGTCGGGATGACAGGCTCGCTTTGCTCGCGCTAATGACAACGGCAAGAGACGAACCCGCACAGGGCGCAGATGACGGGGTCGGAAAAGGCGCCCGCGAAAGTCCGCGGCCGCTACATAGGACTTAGTCGGCGCGGCGCACGGCTAGGAGCGTCAAATCGTCTGTTTGCTGCGAGCCCTCGCCAAACGTCAGCAAGTCCTCGAGGCATTTGGAGATCAGCCCGTCCGGTGCGATCCCTATGTGCCGCGCGGCGAGCGCGCGTATGCGCGGGAGACCATACTCCTGGCCCGCGCGATTCCGTGCTTCCGTCAACCCGTCGGTATACAGAAGAACGGTGTCGCCGTGAGCGAGCGTAAGTCGATGGACAGGGAAGCGCGTGTTGCAGAACATGCCCAGAGGCACTCCCGTGGAATCCTTCGACGTTGCTCCGTCAACGTTCATGTGAAGAAGAGGGAGATGGCCGGCGCTGACAAACTCCACCGAACCATCGTGCGCGGCCCGTCCTACGACGAGAGTCGCGTATTGTCCGGCGAGAGTGCTTTCGCAGAAAATGCGGTTGGCGTCTTCCACCATGCGATCGAGCGGGAGACCAGCTTCGGCGAGGCTGCGAAACGTCGCATGGAGGTGACTCATGAGCATCGACGCAGCCACACCCTTGCCGGAGACATCCCCCAACATAAAGAGCAGGCCGCTGTCTGTTTCGAGAAGGTCGCAGTAGTCGCCGCTCACCATGCCGGCGGGTTGATAGTGGAAACGCACGTGCCACCCTGCCGGCGCCAGACCGGGTTTCGGCAGGAGAGCGCGCTGGATGCGTGCGGCAAGTGAGAGATCGCTCTCCAAGGCACGCTGTTCCGCGCTCGTAAGATGGTCGAGGCAGAACCGCACCAAGGGATCGGCCAGCAACCGTTCCTTTTCGACAGTGTCATGGCACGTCTCGCAAAGCCCGAATGTTCCTTGATCGATACGGTGGAGCGCGGCATCCACTGCCGTCAGCAGTTGCGAAAGAGAAGCATCAGCGGCGGGCGAACGCAACGCTGCGTGAAGGCGCTCGCGGCGCTGCTCCAGTTCGGTGCGCAGATACGATTGTTCGGCAGCGATCATAGGACCTCCTACCGTAGGTTGCTGTTTTGCGGCTGAACTTTCCATCCGATTTCCTCCTTTGAATTGAGGAATGCGGGAAGAGGCACACGGGGCGCTATTGACCGGCCGCTTCCAATTCACCCCCTGGAGCATGAACGAGTAAGCGGTGTTGTCAACCCGGCTGTGATTTCATTTGATGCCGCGACGTGCGATCCGTTGCAGGAATTTTTAGCGCAGAACACCGGACCGGGATGCACAAGGCGCAGACGACGAGGTCGGAAAAGCGCCCGCGAAAGTCCGCGGCCGCTACACGAACCAGAGTCAACGGCAAGATCGGCCCCGTAAAGGCATTCGGGACGCAAACATCGCGCCCTACGGGCCTGGGACGCGCCCTTCGAGGCTCCCCTCGAGGCTCGGGGTAAACAGGATAAACTAAAGCGCGCCCCTACATTTTTAGATGGAGCAGTTCAGTTCAGAGCGGCGTCAATTGTGCGCGTTAGACGCCGCCATAGCCGGGCCGGGTGTCCGGTTCGCGCATCGCGGCCAAAGTGAAAGCTCAGGCTGAGGCCGGTGAGATGGAACGAACGCGGCCCGCCGGGATAATTCTGTCCCTGGAGAAGAGAGCCGCGCATACGGCCATTGCCGACAAGGCCAAGCTGCACGCTCTGGATGTGAAGCGTGCTCTGAAAGGCGTCCAGTTGTAACCGTCCGCCCCAGAATCGGAGGAGCGGCAGGCTCGCCTGCGTGAGGATTAAAGTCTTCACCTCGTCCATCGGCGAAAGATGGTCCAGGCTGTGGTCGCGCTCGTAAGCTCCCGCGTACAGGAAACTGAAATGGGCATTAGACTTTGCGAGGTCACGGGACAGCAGGAAGGAAGCGGCCGGCAAAGGGATCGATATCTTTTGGAGCGTCGTGAGGATCGGCGCGACACGTTCTTGCGTTAGAACGAATCGCGGTACGGGTGTTTGTGCGGCAATCGGCCCAAGGCTACCCAGAAACATTCCGAGCAGCAAGATGAACCGTTTGTAGAGCACTGGATGTCTCTTCTGTCTGATTCCTGCTTTTCACGAAGCGGAGGAATGGACTCCACCCGCCTCTGGGTCCCCTTCGTTATCACCTGAGAATGAGCGGCCGGATTTGGCCCGGGGGAGGAAAGATTGTGGGTAGCGGAAAAAGCCTACGGCGTCGGGGCTCGCCAGTCTGTTCAATTAAGGACAGATCCGTCAGGTTTCGGTGCGAAAGATGCCGAGGCGCCTCATTTTATAGAGGAGAGTTGTACGTTTAAGGCCGAGGCGTGCCGCAGCGCCGTCTGGTCCGCCGATGACCCAGTCTGTGGCTTGCAAAGCTTGCAGAATATGCTCGCGCTGAACTTGGGCGAGGGTGCGACCTCCGGGGGAATCGTGGGTTTCCGGAGGTTTTGACTGACCAAGGATGGGGTGAGCAAGGACGGTATCGGATGACAAAATCACGCAGCGCTCGATGACGTTCTGCAACTCCCGCACGTTGCCCGGCCAATGATAGTTGGCCAGCGCGTCCATATCTTCGGGGCGAATCGTTTCAATGCGTTTATTCATCCGGCGCGAGTAGCGAGCGACGAAATGCCACACGAGATCGTGGATATCTTCCGGGCGATCGCGAAGCGGGGGGAGTTGGATGGGAAAGACGCTCAGCCGGTAGTACAAGTCGCTGCGAAATCGACTGTCTGCAACCATTTCGGATAGATTGCGGTGCGTGGCAGCTATGAGGCGAAAATCCACGCGCAAGGTTTGCGTGCTGCCGAGCCTCTCGATTTCGCGTTCCTGGAGGACGCGCAGGAGTTTGGACTGGAGTTCCAGCGGAATGTCACCCACTTCGTCCAGGAAAATGGTTCCTTTGTCAGCCAGTTCAAAACGGCCGATGGTGCGAGCGACGGCGCTGGTGAATGCGCCCTTCTCGTGGCCGAAAAGTTCGTTTTCGAGGAGTCCTGCAGGAATGGAAGCGCAATTGGCCGAGACAAATGGCCGGTCGCGGCGGGGACTGAGTTTATGAATGGCCCTGGCGATGAGCTCTTTGCCGGTGCCGGTTTCTCCCAAGATGAGGACGGGCGAATCCGTGGTCGCCACTGATTCGACTTGGCTGAGCGCATGCCTCAGACTGCGGCCTGTGCCGATAATCGCGTCGAGGTCGCGTTTCTGGGGGATCACGGGCGACACCCCACCGTGCCGTTGCCAAGAGACAGTCGCAGCCACGAGAGAGTCTCCCCCACGCTCCGTCAGACCACGTGCAGCGGTCGAGTGCAGTATAGAAACCGATTTAGGAAAATGTTGCTTTGGGTAGGAGGAAATTGCGGGTTCTTGAGCTTTAAAAGCGCATCAGAGCATGCGAATCAAGCATCGGATCGCCAGCGTGCCGGGGTTGTACCAACTAATTTGCGAAAGACCATGGTGAAGTGGCTCCGGTCAGAAAAACCGAGGCGGTTGGCGACGTCAGAAATGGCCAGCGTGGTTCTCTTGAGCAAGCGCTGGGCCTCTTCAATACGCAGCTGAAGAATGTAGCGGTGTGGAGACAGGCCGGTGCTCTGCTTGAATGACCGGCAAAAGTGAAAAGGGCTGACTTCGGCCACTTCTGCCAAAGCCTGGAGGCTATTGTCTTGCGACAAGTTGGCCTGAATGTAATCCACGATGTGGCGCAGCCGGTACTTCGTCAAACCGCCCCTGTACTCGACAGTTTTGAAAGGAAAGGCAGCGAATTGACTTAGCAGATGCGCAGCGAGAGCCATGCCCAGGAACTCGCCATAGAGGCGTCCGGTGGGGCAACCGGCTCTGACCTCTTTTTCCAGGAGTGATCCGATAGTGCGAATCTTGCGATCGCGAGTGTGTTGCAGGCCTTGAAGTTCCATTCTTGCGCCGGGTGCTGAATCGGATCCTGCCGCATTGAGAAGGTGAGAACTGAAGGAAACGATCAGAAGATCCGTAGAAGTGAAGCAGCGGCCCGATACTGGCGTATCTTTGGCCATGATGCCAATCTCGCCGGGTTGGATCTGCTTTCGTTTAAGCGAACTACCTGCGAGGCGCCACTCCAGGGGGCAGGGCTGCTTCATTCTGCAACCGTAAAAGTGAACATTTGTCTCCGGCAGGACAATTTCCATCCGCTCGTGCGGGGGCCTGCGATGATGCTCTACCTTGAGTGAATCACGCCACGGACAGTTGGAACTGGAGAGAATGACCCAATCGGGGCGCACTACGGGTGCGGTCTCACCGGTGGCGACACTTCTGCAGAGAATATCGGACTTGGGCATAGGACGTGCCCCGTCGCTGTAGAGGGCGGAGAGCACATGGCATCACATGGACCGGTTTTTGTCAATCGATGTGGTACAAGCGCGCTTGGCCGGAAAGATGACAAGCTCGGAGCCTCAGGGGCTAAAACCTTGCTGGATTTGAGCTAGCGACTTCCGCCCACTCAGGTGTTCAAAATTGAACAGACAGCTCAACACGCCCAAAAGTATTATGCGCGCGCCCAAGTAGGCTCTTGCCGCGTCCCAGCAAGCCAGAGAGCTACCTATGCCCTCTTTCCATGTGTTGAAACGTGAAGCGGACGGCAGTTCGATCTGGGTCGAATCCGTCGCTGAGTTGGAAAAAGCGAAGGCGCGTATACGGGAACTGGCTTCGAAAAGCCCTGGCCGATCGTTTTTCATTTTCGATTCGACCAGTGCGACCGTAGTTGCTGAATTTCCCTTGTCAGAACATTCCACGGAAGCGGCTTGAGGCTTGCCGCGTTCGTTTGTCGCTTTTTCCTACCACTAAAAAAATCGCCAACAGCGGCCTGCAGGCCTGGGGCGCGCTGAGGCCGAGGGCCTACATTTCGTGCGAGGCGGCCGCTACTTGGCGGGCGGCGGGTTTGGGTTTGCGGCGTAGGGCGGACATGGCGGAATCGTCCGCGGGGAGGAAGTAGCCGACTACGATGCCCATGGCGCCGGAGGGGAGCGGCTTGCCGGTGATGTTGTCATAGGTGGCGGTGATGCGGAGCTGGTCGCCGGCGGCGAATTTGTAGCCGCCGCGATCGAAGAAGGTGACTACCGGCATGCTGAGGAGCTGGCCCTTTTCGTCGAGCTTGGCGTCGAGGGTTGCGACCGTTTCCTTGCGGGTCGTGTCTTCTAGCGTGATTTGCTTGGCGTAATCGTGCATGTGGCCGCCGACGCCGAGCAGGATGCCGTTGTATTTAACGGTGACCGTTCCCGTGTTTTCGTTTTTGCCGGCCTTGAGATCGTAGCCGGAGTTGCCGCAGGACTGCACATCCATCCAGGTGGGGTAGACGCTCTTGGTAGCGGCCGCGGAGTCGGCGTAAGGAATTTTCACTTCGAGATAGACCTTGTCATAGGAGGTATCGGTGGGATTGTGGACCATGGTCTCGATGCGGATTTTGTCGCCCTTTTGCACGCGATAGCCGTAGCCGGGCATTTCCATCCAGTTGGTGAGCTCGGTGCCGGCGCCGAAAATGTGCTCTTCCTTATTGGGGCAGAGAAAATCGGAGCGATCGGTATTCCAGAAGGCGGTGTGATGGAGCACGGTGCCGGGGACGGCGTTGCCGTTGGCGTCGACGAGGCGGGGGGTGTAGGCGAGGAGAAAGGCGTCGAGGGGAATGGTCCAGAAAACGTCGGGAGGCTGCGGCATCTTCATGTGATTGGTGTTGGCAGGGAGAGTGATGGGGCCTTCGCGCACGGTGATGGTGTGCGTTGCGGCGTCGACTTGCTGCTCGAGCTTGATGCCTTTGGCGACGGCGTGGTGCATGCCTTCCTGCATGAAGCCGCCGTGATTGTGCTGCATGTGTTCCATGTCGTGAGACGGCGGCGCTTGCGCGGGCTGTTGCGGCGCGGCGGACACGGCGTGAGGCACGGACGCGGCCGAGCAGAGCAGGAACGCAATCGCGGCCACAAAGGGAATCTGCGATTTCCACTGGGAAGGGTTCATGATGGCACCTCGTGCTGGCGCTGACCGGGGTCACACGCCTTCACTATGATATGCCCGGGGCAGGCCTAATGGTAGAATCCCGGCGCTTCTTGTGCGGAAACAGTGCGCGGAGGATTCGAATGCGGGGACTGCTGGTTAGTTTGATGCTGTTGTGGGCGGCGGCGTTTGCGTTAGTGGAGGCGCGGGCCGGGCAGCAGCAAGACTCCGATACGGTTTCAGTGCCGTGTGCCGCTTGCTCGAAACTCAAATAATGGCTACGGCTGCTCCGTCACGAAGATGGCCGTTGTCAAGGCCGGCACGACGAAGGTGCCGGTCTGGGCGTTGAACGAGGAGTGGCCGATGATTGGGTCGGAAGAATGCTGTTGAACCGGATGCAGATGCAATCCCAATCCAACTAGCGTGGAATTCTGAAACGAGACTTGCGCGTTGGTGGCGTTGAAGACCACGACGATGTGCTGAAAGCGGCTGAAGTCTCCGCCGTTGGCATCGAGCTTCATCACGATGAGGCCGGGCGTCTGGCTCGGGCCTGCGTTCAAGAAATGCAGGTTGGCTTGCACTTCGGCGAGGGTGTGCATGTGGAACAGGCCGGAGGTGCCGCGGATCTGGAGGAATTCGCGGAAGGCGTCGCGGGCATGCGCAATGTCCGCCGGGCGCGGAGTGAGCGCGGGATTGGCGAGCAGCGGCTGCATGATGGGCCAGTTGCCCTGATTCTGGCTGGCGATGGGTAAGCCGGTGCCCCAGTTGTCGGACTGGTAGCTGAAGTCGAGCTTGTTGAACCAGTCACCGGAGTTATAGCTGTTGCCGTCCATGTCTTTGGAGCGAAGCAGGTCGTCGCCGGCGAGGAAAAAGGGCACGCCCTGGCCGAGCGCGACCAAGCTCATGGCGAGGACCTGGCGGCGCTCGCGGGCGTGAACATCGTCGGCAGCAGACGATTTGAGTTGCACGGCATCGAAGAGCGTTTGATTGTCGTGCACCGAGGCGTAGTTAATGGCTTCGACGGGGCTTGCGGTGTAGCCGGCGGCTTGGCCATTGTAATTGACCTTCGCACCGGTGACCGTTGCGCCAGTGTGGTCGGTGAAAGTCCAATCACGGAGATTGCCAGCGAGGCCGACTTCTATCCAGTCCGTGGACTCAAGCAGCGTGCCTAATTGAGCGGAAGGCGGGGTGCTTTGATTGCTGAAATTGCTGGAATCCGTAAAGAGGCCGGTGGCAAAGCCCTGGACGCGCTCGTCGGTGAAGGGGCTGCCGCCGCGGATGCCGTCGCGAATGCGGTCGTTGAATGTGCCGATGCCATTGCCGAAGAGATTCTTTTGGCTGGCGTTGATTCCTAGCGTATTATTGGCCACCTCGCCGAAATCGAAACCCTCGCCGTAAAGATAAACCTTGCTGCCGTCCACACCGTCTTTTTCGACGGTGAGCTTGGCGAGCGCGTCTTTGATCTGCTGCATGTTGGAGACGAAGAGAAAGCTCATCAGATCGAATCGGAAACCGTCGATCTTGTACTGCTTGGCGTTGAGCACGACAGCGTCCGTGATGAGCTTGCCCATCATTTGGTGTTCCGGGGCGGTGTCCGGGCAGCAGCTACCGGATAGCTGGTTGCCGTCGGCGTCGAGGCGGTAGTAGTAGCCGGGGACGATTTCGTCGAGCACGGAGTTGGCAGTCTCACCGACCGCGCTGGTGTGGTTGAAGACGACGTCTTGGATAACGCGAAGACCCGAGTGGTGCAGTCCCTGGACCATCTGGCGATACTCGCGCGCACGATTGTCCGGGTTGAAGGCATAGCCGCCTTCCGGTGCGAAAAAGTGCACCGGGTCATAGCCCCAGTTGAACGCGTCCGTGTTCTGAACCGCCTTGACCGCGTCCTGCTGCTGGGTACCGTCGGGCGGGAAGACGCTCAGGTCAGGAGTGGTCTGCCAGGTGGTCTTGTCTTCGTTAATGCTGGCGAAATGAAAGCTGGGCAAGAGGTGCACGGCTTTGAGACCGACATTGGCGAGGGCTTCGAGGTGCTTCATGCCGTTGGTGTGGCGGTCGGCGAAGGCCAAGTAGGTGCCGCGATGGGTGGATGACACAGTTGGATCGTTGGCACTGAAATCGCGGATGTGCAGCTCGTAGATGCTGAGATCGTTCACGCTGGGGAGCGATGGTGAACGCGACTCTTCCCAACCTTCGGGCTGGGTGTCCGGATCGCTGAGGTCGGTGATGCGAGTCTTCGCGCCGTTGAGGGCGAGGTCGACGGAGTAGGGATCGGTGACGATGTTCTCCACGATGGCGCGCTGGCTGGGAACGTAGACACGCAGGTCGTACAAGTAATATTTGTTGGTCCAGGTGTCATCTACGCAGGCGCTCCACACGCCGTTGTTCTCGTGCATCGCAGGAACTTTGGCGGGGGCGACATCGGCGGCGTGCTCGAATAGCTGAAGATTCACGGACTGCGCAGTGGGGGCCCAGACACTCAGGAGGATTCCGTTTCCATCGCAGGTGTTGGTGTTGGCGTCGCGCGAATCCTCGTCCTCGCTGTTGGGAAAGATGACACCAAGCTTGCCTGGGAAAAAGAAAAGATCATCGAGCACGCCGGCGATCTGGACGCTGGTGGCGTACTTGAGCGTGCCATCGCTGGCAATGGCGGAGACCGCGACTTCGCCCTTCAGCACAGCGGCGAGGAGCGAGGTGCTGGTATTGTCCGGCAGGTGCAGGACGGCGTAGCCGGAGAGCTGCGGGAAGCGCGCTTGCTCGGCGGTTGTGAAGCCAGACGCAAAGGGCGTGAGCGGAATGCTGGAGCCTCCGGTGACTCCAGTGGAGGTCAATTGCAAATTGGCGTTGCGGTCATAGTTCAGAAAATATGAGAAACCCGACTGCAGGAATTGGCCCTGGATGGCGACGGTGGTGCGATCGATCCAGAACGCCTGTTGCTTGAAGAAGACGGCGTCGAGCAATTGCGCGGCGGTGGGTTGGGTTGTGAACGCTTGGGCATCGCCAGATATCACCCAGGCCTCTTTGAACAATGCGACATTGAGGTGCATGTCCGGCCCGGGGTCCTTGGTGCCGGTCGAAATATTGTGAACGATGAAGCCGAGGTCGTGTGGATTTGCAGTGAGTCCAACGTCATAAAATGCGCCATAGGTGTCGTAGCCGGTCACGAAGACGGGGCCGCCGTTGAAGTTGCCGGTGTCTTCGGTGGTGTCGCCGAAGGCATAAACCGTCCAGGAAGCATAGTTGGAGTCGGGACGGAAATAGTGGATGCGCGCCTTATTCGCAGGAATCGGCGGTTCGGTGGTGAATTCGGTCTGCGGCTGGGTAAGAAACACCGTAGCGCTGCCGGAGAGCACCCATGCTTCGAGATGCAGGGGAAGTTGCAGGTGCATGTCCGGGCCAGGGTCTTTGATGCCAGTAGAAATGTTGTGGACGATGAAGCCGAGGTCATGTGGATTGGCGCTGAGGCCAACATCGTAAAACGCCCCGTAGGTGTCGTAGCCGCTAACGAAGACCGGACCGCCGTTGAAATTCCCCGTGTCTTCGGTGGTGTCGCCGAAGGCATACACCGTCCAAGAAGCGTACTTGGAATCGGGGCGGAAATAATGGATGCGAGCCTTATTCGCAGGAATCGGCGGATCGGTTTGCTGGATGGTGGGAGGCTGCGTGGTGTGCAGGACGTTGCTTCCGGAGAGCTGCCAGTATTCGTTACCCTGCGTCGCGGGATCGACGAATTCGTTGGGACCCGGGTCTTTGGTGTTGCCGTTGTGAATGATGATGCCGACGTTTTGCGCGGTGGAAGTGACGCCCACGTCGAAGAAGGCGCCGAAACTGTCGCGTCCGGTCACCTGCACGGGCCCGCCATTGAAATTCGAGGTGTTTTCGGTGGTGTCGCCGAAGGCGTAGACCGTCCAGCCGAGATAGTTGCCGTCCGGACGAAAGTAATGAATGCGGATGTGGTTCGCGGGAATGGGAGGAGGCGTTTGGGCTTTGAGCGAAGGGGGCGTTGCGGTCAGCGACAAACAAACAAGAGCGCAGACGGCAAAAAACGTGGAGGCGGCAGGGCGATGCATGATTCACACTCCCGGGTTATTTAGTTCGTTGTTTTTCTTCGGCGGACCCTAACACACGAATTGCCAGTGACAGAGGTCGGACATTCCTGTGTTTGGGGACGACTGGCGCGACGCGCATGATAGCGCCGGGCCGGCCTGCTGTCTAGTTAAGTAAACATGCGTGTCGTTGGCGCGTGATTCGGAGATACGCCGCGAGGCGGGATTGGGGTCCCGCCAGGGTTCACTCCAAATAGCTGGAGGAGGATTCAATTTTCGGAACGGCGGCAAATGCTTTAGAATCGGTGTAACTCCTTCTGTGGGCGTGTAGCTCAGTTGGGAGAGCACCTGCTTTGCAAGCAGGGGGTCACCGGTTCGAGCCCGGTCACGTCCACCATTTTCTTGTCGTTCGTTCTTGTCATCCGCTCTTTTTTTGGCGCTAAGATGCTAACGCTGTCGGAACAGCGTTTGACTTTGTTTTGGTGTCGCTTCTAACATGGCCGGCGCAGAATCTCCGCAAGAAGTGTTGGCGCGCAATTGCCTGGCGTTGGGAACGTTCCCCTAAGCGCACCGCTGTGAAGATGAAAGGTCGACCGGATGAAGACATTGCGAGTCCTAGGTGTGGCTGGTGCGTGCCTTGCGCTGGGAATTGGCGTTGGCTGCAAGGCTCCGGCGGAAACCGCGGCGAAGGCCGGCGATGTGACGGAGGCGCGGGTGGCTTCGGAATCAGCCGCGGAGACGAATTGGCTTCTGAACGGCCGCACATTTGATGAGGCGCACTTCAGTCCGCTGCAACAAATCAACGACAAGAACGTGAACGGTCTTGGTCTGGCGTGGTACCTGGATATTGACGGGGCGATGGGCGTGGTGGCGGAGCCGATAGTCGTGGACGGAGTGATCTATGTAAGCGCCCCGCAATCGCGCGTGTATGCGGTGGACGCGGCGTCTGGAAAATTGATCTGGAAATACGATCCGCATGTGCGATTGAACATGGCGATCAACGGATCGTACTCCGCGCGAACGAATGCCGGTGTGGCGGTGTGGGAGGGAAAAGTCTACGTGGGCACGGGCGACTGCAGGCTGATCGCGGTGGACGCTTCCGCGGGGAAACAACTGTGGGTAGCGACCGTCTGCGACGCTAGGCAGACCGGAATCACCGGAGCGCCGCACATCGCCAGGGGCAAAGTTTTGATGGGCTACAACGGCTCGGACGATGGCGTGCGCGGCGCGCTGATCGCGTACGATGCAGGCACGGGGAAAGAAGTGTGGCGCTTCTGGACGGTGCCGGGCGACCCATCCAAGCCCTTCGAAACGAAGGCGCTGGAGATGGCGGCAAAGACGTGGTCCGGAAAAGATTCGTGGAAGATTGGCGGGGGCGACGCCTGGAATGCGATTACGTATGACGAAGGAACGGGGCTGGTGATTTTCGGGACGGCAGGCGCCGGTGTGGATTACGGCGAGCTGAGGTCGATTAAGGTAAGCGGCGACAAGCTCTTTTCGGGATGCATTATCGCGGTGAATGCGGATACAGGCGAATACGTCTGGCACTTCCAGACGAGCGCGCCAGGGATGCAAACGGAAAACAACCACATCTTGATGGCGGACCTGACGATCAACGGCGAGAAGCGGCACGTGGCGATGACGGCGCCGAAGAATGGATTTTTTTACGTGCTGGATGCCAAGACGGGCAAACTTCTCTCGGCGAAGCCGCTGGTGAAAACGGTTTGGGCAAGCGCAATAGATTTGCAGACCGGTCGCGCGGTGGAGACTCCAAAGTCAGCAGGCGGCGGCAGACAGTGGACGGTGCACAACTGGTGGCCGATGAGCTACAACGCGCAGACCGGGCTGGTTTACATTCCGACGACTGACCGCCGCGCGGATGCCAAAGCTGCGGTGGAATCGGGAGAAAGCGGCGCGGGGTTAGAGGGAAGGCTGATTGCGTGGGATCCGGTGAGCCAATCGGCGCGCTGGTCGGTGGAGGAGCAGATTGCCACGAATGGGGGAGTGCTCTCCACGGCTGGCAATCTAGTTTTTCAGGGGCAAGGCACGGGAGAGTTTGCCGCGTTTGCCGCAGACAGCGGAAAGCAATTGTGGTCGATCAAGACGGGCTCGGCAATCGAGTCCATTCCGGTAACGTTTTCGGCGAAGGGCGAGCAATACGTGATAACGCCTGTGGGCTGGGGATCGGGATCGCGGTTGTTTGCGCCGGCGCGCACGATGGTCACTCCTGAGTCGGCGCGCGGCCCGGTGCGGCTGCTGGCTTTCAAGCTCGGAGCGACCGCTGCGTATCCGGTGCCGCCTGTGGTGATCCCGCCGGTGCCGGAGCCACCCAAATTGACGGCCAGCAAAGAGACCATCCACAAGGGCGAAGTGCTGTACCAAACATTTGTCTGTGACGGGTGCCACTCCCCGGGTACCGACGGCAGCCGCGCGTGGGTGCTCGACGGCGCGATTCCGGACTTACGCTATATGCCAGCAGATGTGCACCGCGATTGGTATGGGATTGTCCTGGGCGGCTCGCACTGGGACAAGGGGATGCCCGGCTTTGCGGATCCGCCGAAGTTTGCCTTTCCCAATGCCAAGATGACGGTGCAGGATGCCGACGCGATCCATGCCTACGTAATCGCGCAGTCGTGGAAAGCCTATAAGGGCGAGCAAGGGGCAGCGCACTCCAAGCGAGAGAACTACTAGCCCGGCAAGAAATCGCGGCCCAAGTTACAATGAAAGAGGGCGGGGGCGCGTAGCGCTGTTATCTTTCCATGCCCGCTTGCGTAGAACTAGAGCCGAGGTCGAGGCACACACACTTCGCGAATTTTCCCGATGAACCGTTTTCGCTCCTTCACGCTGGTTTCTCTTTCTGTTCTGTTCCTATTAGCGGCAGTTCCTGCGCTCGCTGAAAATCCGAAAGACATACATCCGAGCGGGTATGTTACCGACCTTGCTGGCGTGATCGCGCCGGACACCAAGGCGCGGCTGGAAGAGCTTTGCCGCGAGGTCGAGGAGAAGACCGGGGCGCAGATCGCGGTGGTTACGCTGCACTCGCTGGACGGGGAAAGCGTTGAGAACTATGGGGTGGACCTATACAAAAAACTCGGAGTGGGGAGTAAGGGCGACAATCGAGGCGTGCTTCTCCTGGTTGCTCCTGATGAGCACAAATACCGTATTGAAGTTGGGTACGGGCTGGAACCGGTGATCAATGATGCGCGTGCCGGAGACGCGGGGCGCGCGATGGTTCCGTCGCTGCGCCAGGGAAACTACAGCGCGGCGATCGAAACCGCGACGTGGATGCTTGCGAAATATATTGCGGATGATCGCGGTGTTACCCTATCGGGCCAACCGCCAGCTCGGCAGCGGAGGCAGCGGGAGCGCTCGTCGCCAATTGGGCTATGGGCGATACTCTTTATCATTTGGATTATCGTGGCAATTGCGCGGGCTGCGGGCGGTCGAAGAGGTGGAGGCGGCGGCTGGTGGATCGGGCCGATGCTCGGTGGGATGGGTGGCGGGTGGCGAGGTGGCGGGTTCGGGGGCGGCTCCGGCGGCTATTCCGGCGGTGGAGGATTTGGCGGCTTCGGCGGAGGCAGCAGCGGAGGTGGCGGGGCGTCTGGGAGCTGGTAGAGTCTGAGGAACGCGATGGCCGACGTACATGAGGCGCTGAAAAACCTGGTCGAACGGCTGCACGAAGCGGCGCGGGACAATCTCGAATCGATAATTTTGTACGGCTCGGCGGCGCGCGGGGATTTTCACGAGGCGCATTCCGATTTGAACGTTCTCTGCATTTTTCGCTCGCTGCGAGCGACGGAGTTGGCGCGCGTCTCCCCGGTGGTGAAGTGGTGGACCACCGTGCAGCGTCAGCCCGCGCCACTTTTCTTTGCCGCTGAGGAACTTCGGCAGGCTGCGGACGTTTTTGCGATTGAGATCCTGGATATGCAGCACAGCCATCGCGTGCTGTACGGTTCGGACACCATCGCCGGCATCACTGTGCCGATGAACTTGCATCGCGTTCAAGTGGAGCACGAGCTGCGCATGCTGTTGCTGAAGTTGCGGCAGCACTTTCTACATGAGGCGGGAAATCCGCAGCAGCTGGGAGCCGTTCTGGCCAAATCGTTTTCGAGCACGCTAACGCTGCTTCGGCACACGTTAATTGCCTTCGAGGAGCAGCCGCCGACCACCGCGGGCGACGTTCTTGTCCGGATTGCCGCACTGACGGCCGCCGGCGCGCCGGCATTTGAAGCCGTGCGACGCCTGCGTGAAGCCAAGAGCCTGGACAGAGATGCGGTGCTGCCTGTGTATGATGGCTACCTGGCCGCGTTGGAAAAAGTGATCGCGGCGGTGGACCATCATCTGCCGAAACATCAATGGCAGCGCGCCGGCAAGAACAGTTCCTAATTGTTGAGGAGGCAAGGGATCATGAAAATAGCTCTCGCGATTCTCGCGATTCTGCTGGTGATTGGCCTGCTGCTGGGCAGCTCATTCGTAAGCCGCAGAAACCAGATGGCGATAAAGCGCGAAGCAGTAAACGCGGCGTGGTCGCAGGTGGACGTGGTCCTGCAGCGGCGCGCGGACCTGATTCCAAACCTGGTGGAAACGGTGAAAGGGTTTGCAGCGCAAGAGGTAACTGTTTTTGGCGATATCGCGAAGGCGCGCTCCGCGTTGCTTAGTGCGAGCACTCCCGCAGACAAGATCGCCGCCAACCAGAGGCTCGACTCGGCGCTGGGGCGCTTGTTGGTTGTAGTTGAGAATTATCCGCAGCTGAAATCCAACGAAAACTTTTTGCGGCTTCAGGACGAGCTGGCCGGTACCGAGAACCGAATTGCGGTGGAGCGGCGCCGTTACAACGAAACGATCCAAGACTACAACACCTATATTTCTCTTTTCCCGAACAGCTTGGTGGCGGGCCTGAGCGGCTTTGCCCGGAATGACGCCTACTTCAAGGCCGACGAGGGCGCACGCCAAGTTCCCAAGGTTAATTTCGAGAAAAAAGCGCCATCGGCGCCGGCGCAGGCTCCCGTTCCCGCGCCTGCAAAACCATAATCGGCGCGCACGAAAAGTGTGCAGGGAGCGGATAATATTCCAGCCCTGCGTACTAATCCGCGCGGCGAAGCATCTACGCAGTAGACTCACGCATGCGCTACTTTTGTCTCATTTGTGATTACGACGGCACGATCGCTCGCGACGGGCGCTGTGCGCCCAGCACCGTGGAGGCGCTTAAGCGCGTGCGCGCCTCCGGCCGTAAGTTGATTTTGGCAACTGGACGGCAGCTTGCGGAATTGCAGGAAGTTTTTCCGGAGTATGCGATTTTTGACCGAATCGTTGCGGAGAACGGCGCCGTTCTGTATCGGCCGGCCAGCCAGGATTCTAAAGTGCTTGCAAATCCGCCGGCGCCGGAGTTTGTCGACGAATTACGCCGCCGCGGAGTGTATCCACTGTCGGTAGGCCAATGCATCGTAGCCACCTGGCATCCTTTTGAGTCGACGGTCCTAGAAGTAATACGCGACATGGGACTCGAACTGCAGGTCATTTTCAACAAGGATGCGGTGATGGTGCTGCCTTCCGGCGTCAACAAAGCGAGCGGACTGCAGGTCGCTTTGAACGAGCTTCGGCTCTCGCCGCATAACGCTGTGGGCGTGGGCGATGCGGAAAACGATCACGTGCTCCTGGGTATGTGCGAATGCGGCGCGGCGGTAGCCAATGCGCTGCCGGCGTTGAAGGAGCGCGCTGATTTGGTGACCAACGGTTCGCATGGCGCCGGCGTTGAAGAACTCATCGAAAAGCTTCTGTCCGAAGATTTAGCTAGCCTGGCGCCACGCCTGAAGCGCCATCAGATTGTGCTTGGTTACACGGAGAGCGGTGACGATTTTCGCCTGGAGCCCTACGGACCGCGACTCGCGATTGCCGGGCCGTCCGGCGGAGGCAAATCAACGACGGTGGCTGCCATCGTCGAGCGCTTGGTGGAAAAGAAATATCAAGTGTGTTTGTTCGATCCCGAAGGGGACTACGATGAATTCGAACGAGTCGTGACCTTGGGCGACCCGCAAAGGGTGCCAGGAGTCTCTGAGGTGTTGGAAGTCCTGAATACGCTGGAGCATTCGCTAAGCATCAACCTGCTGGGTGTGCCGCTTGCCGATCGCCCGTCCATGTTCATGAGCTTGCTCTCGCGGGTACAGGAGCTCCGCGCGACAACCGGGCGTCCCCACTGGATAATCATCGACGAAGCGCATCACTTGCTGCCCGCGACACTGGATTCAGCGAACCTGACCATACCGAAGGAGCTCTCGACGTTTGCGTTGGTCACCGTTTATCCCGACCAGGTGGCGCGGGCGATTCTTAGTTCCACGAATGGATTAATCGCCATCGGGTCAAATCCAGCGAGCGTGATTGCCCAGTTCAACGCGGGCGCCGGCCAAGACTTGCGGCCCAGCTCGCTGCCGGAGCCGCCGCAGGAAGCGGGCGAGGTGATTGTATGGTGGTTCTGCGAAACACCCCTGCCTATGAAAGTAAGGGTTGAGCCGGCAAAAGCGGAACTGCGCCGCCACCGCCGCAAATATGAAGCCGGCGAATTGGGGGAAGACAAGAGCTTCTACTTTCGCGGAGCCGAAGGGAAGCTCAACCTCCGTGCGCAAAACATGAAAATGTTTGCGCAGCTCGCCGAAGGGGTGGACGAAGATACTTGGGTCCACCATCTCCGAAATGCGGATTATTCGCAGTGGCTGCGCGAGGCGGTGAAAGACGCGGCCATCGCCGAGGAGGTCGCGAGAATTGAGAAGAATGTACAACTAAAACCATCGGAGAGCCGCACGCAAATTCTGGACGCCATCCGCAAACACTATACTGCCCCGGCGTAACCTCGCGCTCTGGCTGATTCTTCGTTTCGCTTAAGCAGCCGCTTGCGCAGCGACGAGTTCAGCGATCAGTACCCTTCCAACACACGGTGAACGCCACGGCGCAATGCGGCGCGCATCCGCCTGCTAACATTTCTTGATCTAACAGGCATTCCGCATGAACCTAAACCTTGCCTACGGATTTTACGAGAGCTGTGTCCGTTTTCCGGACCACCTTGCTCTCTCCATCGGGAACCAGGAAGTCAGCTACAGTCAATTGTGCCGCCTCGTTCAGCCGTGCGCCGGATGGCTGCGCCGCCATGCTCGATCGGCCGCTCCTAAGGTGGGCATTCTCGCTTCCAGAAGCCTCTCGACGTATGCGGGCATCCTTGGAACCTGTTGGGCCGGCGGCGCTTATGTGCCGATCAGCGCCAAACTCCCGGAGGATCGGCTGATCCAACTCCTGGGCCGAGTGCAAGCCGACGCTCTGGTGGTCGACGCCGAGAGCATGCCTTTGCTTTCACAACGCTTATTGCCTCACTGTCCCCCGTTCATTTTGGCGCCGGAGCTTGCCAATTCTGTAGCAACGCCGCACCAGCCCAACGCGAAGATTGCGGGACGAGATGCTCTTCCTGCGTTTGACCCGCAAGATCGGCCCGTAGCCATCGAGCCCGATGACCTCGGATACATCGAATTTACTTCCGGCACGACGGGGATTCCCAAAGGAGTGATGATCACCGCGGGCGCCGTAGCCCATTTCGTTTCCGTTATGCAGCAGCGCTATGCTTTCGAGCCTTCCGACCGCGTCGCGGGAATTGCGGATGCGACGTTCGATATCTCGGTATTCGATATGTTTGTTACCTGGAGCTGCGGAGCCTCGCTGCTGATAGTTCCGGCAACGCAGTTGATGGCGCCCGCGGGTTTCATCCAGGGCCAGAAGTGCACGGTGATTTTCACGGTTCCCTCGGTTATCAGCGGCATGCAGAGGATGAAAATGTTGCGCCCGGGCCTGATGCCCACGCTGCGCTATTCGCTTTTTGCGGGTGAGCCCCTCCCGGTCGCTTCCGCGCAGGGATGGAAGCAAGCCGCGCCGAACAGCGTGGTGGATGATCTCTACGGCCCCACCGAGGCCACGGTGGTGTGCACGGGCCAGCGATTTTTCGGGATCGAGAACGCGACGCCCAACCGCGGAGTCGTCGCCATCGGCATCCCGTTTCTGGGAATGGAGGCGGCCATCTCAGGCTCTTCCCTGCAATTTCTTCCGGACGGCGAACAAGGCGAATTGCTGCTCAGCGGACCGCAGCTTAGCGCCGGATATTACGGCGAAGATAAATTGACCGCGGCGAGTTTTCCCGTGCTCGAAGGAAAACGATGGTATCGAACCGGCGACCTTGCTTACCGCGATTCGGCCGGAACGTTTCACCACCTGGGAAGGATCGACAACCAGGTGAAGGTGCGCGGACTGCGCGTGGAACTGGAAGAAGTCGAGGCGTATTTGCGTGAAATTTGCGGAACTGATTCCGTGGCAGCGGTAGCGTGGCCAGTGAATCACGGGTCAGCGAACGGCATTGTGGCTTTTGTAAGCGGGCAGACGGGGATAGACGACCCCGACGTGAAGTCGCGGATTAAAAGCCGGCTACCCAGCTACATGGTGCCCAGCACGATTCATCGCATGGAGTCGCTGCCGCTCAATGCTAACGGCAAGGTGAACCGCAAGGAATTAGTCGCACTTCTGGACGAGGGCAAAATTTGAGCGCCTCGATGCCAACAACGCCGGAGCTGTCAACGACCCCTGGGGAACTCTCGCCGCCATCCGGCGGCAGGCTTGCAAATTTTCGCCTTATCCCCCGCATTGAGACTTACTCTGCGGTGGTTTCTTTCGCACAGACTTTGCCAGGCAAACTCGCGCTGCTGGCTGTTTTTGCGCTTGGTCTGGCGTACAACCACCGGCCTTGGGGGCCGCTCGTATTCTGCCTGGCGCTGATTACGTTTTTGCCGGACCGGCGGCGGATTCTGCTAACCGTCAGTACGCTGGTCTTCACCTTTCTAGTGCCTTGGAGCGGCTTTAGCAATCCGCTTTATGTCGCGACACTTATTTGCCTGACGATATTGCTGGGCGCTTTGCTGTTTTGGTCCGTGGCACGCTGGCCGAGATCCTGGTACGGGCGCCGCGCAGTCTTACTTTTCCTTTCGGGTTTTGCTGCGCTGGTGGTGTTTGCGGCGAAGACTCCGAGAGACGCCTGGTTCGGCCGGCTGCTCTGGGATTTCACGATCATGCTGTCGACCTACATCTGGTTCATCGGGTACTCGCTGCTCGACGCGAAAACAGCGAGCCACGATGCGTTCAAGCTTCAACTGGGCAGCTATCGTCCCTTCTGGGGTTCGACAGATACGCCCTTCGCGAAGGGAGCCTCCTATTTGCGCCGGATTGAAGCGCGCAGTCCCGAGCAGCTCGCCGTCACGCGGCTAAAGGGCGTAAAGCTATTGGCATGGGCCAGCCTGATTTCCTTTTTTTCGGATATCTACCAGCATTACGTTTACGGGTCTTTCCGGATTCCCACTTATTCTCAGGCTTTGTCTCTTAGCGCCAGTCATGTTCCCCCGCCCTGGTATCTTTGCTGGGCCAGCCTGATCGCTAATTTCTTCGGCGGCATTATTTCGTTGTCCATTCTTGGGCACACTATCATCGCGTGCTGCCGCATGGCAGGCTTCAACGCGCTGCGAAACACGTACCGGCCGCTGTCCTCGCGCACGGTTGCCGAATTTTTTAATCGCTACTATTTTTATTTCAAGGAGCTGCTGGTGGACTTTTTCTTTTACCCCACCTTTCTGCGCTATTTCAAAAAACACTACAAGCTTCGCCTGGTCGCCTCTATCTTTGCCGCCGCCTGTTTCGGAAACGCGTTCTACCATTTTTCGAGAGACTTGAACCTGGTTCATTCTGTGGGGCTGGCGCGCGCTCTCCAGGGTTTTCAGGTTTATCTCTTCTATTGTTTCGCCCTCGCGACCGCCATCAGCATTTCGCAGTTGCGCCGCCGCGGCCCCGCGCCGTCTGGCTTCATCCGAGGTCAGCTGCTGCCTTCCTTCTGCGTAGTGTTCGTTTATTGCCTACTGGATGTATTTGGCGCCACGGAACGAAACTATCCCCTGGTGGAGCACTTTCGTTTCTTTGCGCGCTTATTTAACCTGAATATGTGAGGAGAAATATGGACGGCGTCGAGGAAATCCGTGTCTTCTTAAAAAAGCTGCTGGCGCTCAGGGCCGACCGCCAGCCATTCTCCGACCAGAGCTCTCTTTTCCTCAGTGGCCGGCTAGGATCGGTCGATGCCGTCGAAGTAGTCGTCCTTCTCGAGGAGAAATTCGGGATCGATTTCACCGAGACCGGCTTCGATCAAGTTCAAATTGACAGTATCGATGCGATTCAGTCGCTAATCCGGACCGCCAATGTTTCCAAGTAGCGTAGACCAAAAACGGTTGCGATTCTGACAGGCCCGGCGCCGCAATCTCATGAATGATTCTCACTTATCCAAGCTGCAAGAACTGGAGGCTGCTTTATTGGCGCATCCGGGTGTCCGAGAAGCCGCAGCCATCTTCCGTCAGGATGGAAGCAGGGGGAAACCCAACCTCGTAGCCTGCATCGTGCCGGATGAGAATTACATCAGCCAGGCCTTGGCCGATCCAGAAAATCAACGGAAACGCCTCCACAACCGGCGCAAGACGTTCGATCTTGCGCAACTGGGCAAGCAGGCGGGCGCCTCAGAACCAGGGTTCAATATCGCTGGATGGGACAGCAGCTACACGAGAACGCCTATTCCCGCCGACCAGATGCGGGAGTGGGTCGATCTCACGGTTCAGGAGATATTGTCCTTTCAGCCGCGGGACATTCTGGAGATCGGCTGCGGCACCGGACTGCTTCTGCTGCGGATCGCCCGCGGCGTCAGGCGCTACGTCGGTATGGATTTTGCTCCCGTGGTACTGGCGAAACTCAAACAGCAGATGCGTGAAATCGGCGAGGACTGGAGCGGCGTCACGCTGCTCGAACGTTCCGCTGCAGACTTCGAAGGATTTGGCGAAGATTCCTTTGATACGGTCATAGTCAACTCCGTAGCGCAATATTTTCCGAGCGCCGAGTATTTGACGAAAGTCCTGGAAGAAGCTTGCCGCGTAGTTAAGCCGGGCGGGAGGATCTTTGTTGGGGACGTACGCAATCTCGCGCTCCTCGACCTCTATGCGGCCTCTGTCGAGTTATACCAGGCGCCATCGCACATGAAGCTCGCCGAGCTCCGCCAAAGCGCTCTTCGGCGGACCGAGTTCGAAGAGCAGTTGGTGATATCTCCCGCCTACTTTCTGGCTTTGCAGCGGCGAATCCCGAAGATCGGCGCGATAGAGACCCAGCCCAAAGGCGGCCAATCGGACAACGAACTCACTCGTTTTCGCTTCGACGCCGCGCTTCATATTGGAGCTTCCTGGCCCGAACCCGCTGCACTTTCATGGCTCGATTGGGTTGCGCAACCGCTGACGTTGCAAGCCATCGGCGAACTGCTGCGCGACCAAGGGCGCGAGACCCTGGCGATAAAGAGGATTGCAAATGCGCGAGTCGAAAAGGACGTGGAAGCGCTGGCGGCAATTGCAAATTCAAATGACGAGGAAACCGTCGATGACCTCAGAAAGAGACTCAATAGTTTGGAGCCGCGAGGTATCGATCCGCAGAAATTATGGTCGCTGGGCGAACAGCTTGGTTATCGCGTTCATGCCAGCTGGATGGCCTGCCGCAGCGATGGCAGCTATGAGGCTGTCTTTCAACGTCTGGGCGCCAGCGAAAAATCGGCCAGCTCGATGATTAAATGGCCGGCGCCAGAGTTGGACAGCGACAATCTCGAACGTTACGCTAACTCGCCTGGCCGAGCTGTTCAACGCCAAAGACTACCCGATGAGCTACTGGACCACTGTAAATCGCGACTGCCAACCGACCTTTGTCCCGAGAGCGTGATCCTGCTGGACGCTCTGCCTTTAACCGTTGACGACAAACTTGACCGCCAGGCGCTGCTGAAGGTCAGCGAGAGCTGCGTATAAAGGTTCTTACTGAAGAATCGGGCCGCCAATTATCCTAGCGCGCCTCGCAATGCTTCCCGCAGCGATTGCTGCTTTTCCGGGCTTAGCTTCTTTGCCCGCTCGGTGAGGTAGAAGACGTCGATTGCCTTTTGCCCTTCTGTATCGATCAGCGCGACTTCGATATTGCATCCGAGGCGCGCGAGCGTCGAGCCGATGTCATACAGCAATCCCGGCCGGTCTTGCGCGACGATTTCCAACAGCGTGCTGTGCTCGGACGAACTGTCATCAAAGCCCGTGCGCGTCTCGATGGTGACCTTCGGCGGCCGCGCCCGGCTGGCGCTTTCGCGCCCGCGCAACAGCGGCTCGAGCGGGGCTTTCCCGTTCACCACATCCTTCAGGCTCTTGAGAAATCTCTCAGTCTCTGTGGGATTCAGCTCGAGCGTGCGATGCAAATCCGAGAAGTGAAACGTATCCAGGACGTTTCCGGCGGCATTGGCAAACGCGTCCGCTTTGATAATGTTCATGCCCCATGCGGCGAGCGCGCCCGAAATAGTTGCGAACAAGGCAGGACGGTCGGCGGCCAGCAGGGTAAGGGAAAATGCGTGCCTGTGCACCTGCAGCTCCGTCTGAACGGGTTGTGCGTCAAGCTTTTGGTACAGCGCGAAATGCGCGGCAATCTCGGCGGCGGAATGCACCGCCAGGTAACGCCGTGGAAATCCTTCCAGGAAGCGCTCGATTTCTTCCGTGCTAACGCCAGGCGTTTGCGCGCGCACCTGTTCGAGGAGCGACACTTCGTCGTGCGCGTGCAAGCGATCGGTATCCAGTGTGCGGCTGAAGTGATTCGACGTCGCAACGTAAAGCTGCCACAACATCTCCGCTTTCCACGGCGTTAGCGCTTCGGGGTTTACCGCATGGATGTCCGCGTAGGTCAGCAAGCAAAGCCGTTGCAGCCTCTCTTGATTTCCCACCGCCGCGGCGAACACAGACACTGTGGCGGGATCGAAAATGTCTCGCCGCTGCACCGTGGCGGACATATCCAAATGGTGCTCGATCAGGAAGTGAACTTCGTCCTTTTCCTCCGGCGATAATGCCAGGCGCGCGGCAGCGCTCTCCAGCGCCTCCAGGCTCCCGGTCACATGGTTCTCCACGGCCATGCCTTTGCCGACGTCGTGCAGGAGCAGCGCCAGAATCAGCAAATCGCGGCGGTCCGCCGTCTTCCACAGCTCCCTGAAGTGCGCGCCGCGAGCATTCGCCGATTCGGTCAACTCCTGCAAGTGCTCGATGGTGCGCAGGGTGTGCTCGTCCACCGTGTAGCGGTGATAAAAATCGCGAACCACCAGCGAATCGATGCGGGCGAACTCCGGCAAGATTTCCGACAGCAACCCCAGACGCTGCAGGGGCCGCAACGCCACGCCTGGGTAATCGGCGCCCAGGATCTCTCGCAGCGTCGACCAGTTCACCTCGGCATTCTTCACCGGCAATTCCGGATGCTTCATGATGTACGCGATGCTGCGCTCGGCGCGCCGGCTCAGCGGAACTCCGGCTCGCGCCGCTTCGGTGAAGAGGGAAAACAGGACGGCGCGGTCGGAAATCTCCTTGGCGTCGAGCAACTCGAACCGTCCGTCGCGCACGGCGAACGGTTTCCCATTTCCGGGCTCGGACCTTGCCGCGCGCGCTACGTTGAAAAACCGCTGGCGCAAAGTTTGCGGTGCCGGCGCCTTCTGCTCGAGATAACGCAGCAATTGCCGGTTCAGCGTGCGCGCGTGCCGAAAATACAGCCGCATCCACTCCGCGGCATCGCGCGGCAATCCGTCTGTGACGCCAAGGGAGCGCTCAGCGGCACCGGCCTGCAACTCATAGGTCAGCGTATTGTCGTTGCGCGCGTTGCTGTAATGCAGAAAGCAGCGAATGGCGCTGAGGAAATCCACGGCGCCGGAGGCCAACTCTTCTTCCGCCGCGCTGCTGCTCAGGGGCTCTCGCTTTTCGCCGCCAATTTGGCGCAGCCAAACCGCTGCTTGGTAGTCGCGCAGACCGCCGGGCGCATCCTTGACGTTTGGTTCGAGATGAAAAATCGTGTTGCCGTAGCGCGAGAGCCGCTCCTCGGTCAGTTTATGGAGCTGCGTCAGCAAAAACGGCCGAGCGGCTTTGGCCGAAGACGGCAGAATACGCTTGTCGAGCTTTTCAAAGAGTTCCGCATCACCCGCCAGAAACCGGCGGTCTAGCAAGGCCAAATGAAATTCCGCGTTATCCTCCTCGATGCGCTTGCATTCTTCCACAGTGCGCCCGGCGGAGCTCACGCGAAAACCCAAGTCCCACAGCGTGCGCGCGAAGTCCGCGATCAGCGGCCGGAACTCTTCCTCGGCCTTGTCGCTGCCAAACAGGAAAAGGATATCGAGGTCGGAATACGGAAACAGGAGTTTGCGGCCGTAGCCGCCGAGCGCGAGCAAGGACAATCCCGAAACGGGCGTGTTGTGTACGCGCAGCACTTCGCCAAAAATTTGCCTGATATTGTTATCGGCCAGCTCGCATAGCGCGCGCACAGTCTCTCTCGCGCCCGCACCGGCTTCGAACTGTTCGCGGATACGGTGTCGCTCGTCGTCGGCTTGCGGGCCGAGCACGGATAACGGCGTAAGGGAGCCTTGCATCTTTCGATCAGGTTGACTTTCCGGACGGAGACTGGGCCGAGCTGCGGTCGTCACTTCATTTAGAGCGCGTTTTCGCCGCGCTCCTCATTGCGGATCCGGATGGCTTCTTCAACCCGCGATAGGAATATCTTACCGTCGCCAATCTTCCCTGTCTTGGCCGTCTTTAAAATCGTGTCCACGACCGTATTTACAAGCTTGTCGGGCAGCACCATTTCCAACTTCAGTTTGGGGAGCAGGTCCACGGTGTATTCCCGGCCGCGATATACCTCCGTATGCCCCTTCTGCCGCCCGTGCCCGCGCACTTCCGTCACCGTCATCCCTTCGATGCCGACTTCGCGCAGTGCGTCCTTGACCGACTCGAATCGGGAGGGCTGAATGATCGCTTCAAGTTTCATCATGGAAAGTTCTGCTCCCCCGCTTCGCCAAACGCGTTCTCATTCCACCTGCTCTCACGACTCCAGGTTGTAGGCCTCTTCGCCATGCTGCGTAATGTCTAGGCCTTCGATCTCCTGGTCTTCCGTTACGCGCAGGCCGGTAATTAAATCCACGACCTTCAGCAGCACGAGCGTCCCCACCAGCGCAAACCCCCAAGCGATCAGCACGCCCACAAACTGGTTGCCGACTTGACCCCAGTGTCCGTCGCTGCCGCCAACCGCTTTCCCTGGGCCAAAAATCGGGTTGACCACTTGCGAAGCAAACACGCCGGTGAGCAGCGCACCGATGGTTCCTCCCGCGCCGTGCACGCCAAAAGCGTCGAGCGCGTCATCATACCCGAAGATTGCTTTGACGCGCGTCACCATCCAGTAGCAGACGACGCCGGCCACGAAGCCAATCAGCAATGCTGGCATCGGCGCCACAAATCCCGCGGCTGGCGTGATCGCCACCAGCCCAGCCACTGCGCCGGAGATTGCTCCGAGCGCGCTGGCTCGCCCGTTCTTAATCCACTCCGCCGCGCTCCAACTCAACGCAGCCGCAGCCGCCGCGAAATGCGTAGCCACAAACGCGCTGCTCGCCAAAGGGCTCGAGGCCAGCGCACTGCCGGCGTTGAATCCGAACCATCCCACCCACAACAAGCACGCGCCAATAAAGCTCAACACCAGGCTATGCGGCGGCATCGGCTGCTTCGGGAATCCGGTGCGCTTGCCCAAGTACAGCGCGCAAACCAGCGCTGAAACTCCGGAGCTGATGTGCACAACCGTCCCGCCTGCGAAGTCCAGCGTGGGAAATCGTCCGCCCAGCGAGGCGTTGAGCAGCCCGCCTTTGCCCCACACCATGTGCGCCAGCGGCGCATATACCACCAGGAACCACAGGATTAGAAACAGCACAGTGCCGCTGAACTTCATGCGCTCCGCGGTCGCTCCGGTGATCAGCGCCGGGGTGATGATGGCAAACATCAACTGGTACACCATGAAGGTCATCTGCGGAATCGTTCCCGCATAATCCGCGTTCGGCTCCGCACCCACACCCCGCAAAAATGCATGCTCAAACCCGCCGATGACCGGACCGTTGCCGCCAAAGCACAGGCTGTAGCCCACGAGCGCCCACATCACGGTGATCACGCCCATGAGCATGAAACTTTGCATCATGATTGCCAGTGTGTTCTTGCGCCGCACCAGGCCGCCGTAAAAGAGCGCCAGACCCGGCCCCGTCATCATCAGCACCAGCGCGGCGCTCACCAGCATCCAGGCGTTGTCCGCGGAGGATTGTGCCGCGGTTACGCGCTGATCCAACTGCGCCAGCTTTTCATTTGTCGAATTCGAAGCTTGCGTAGCAGAAGGTGCGCTTTGCGACGATGGCGCTGCGGCGGGAGTTTGCCGCGCGTGAAGCGGTACGGCTGCGTGCACCATGGCAAAGAGCAAACAACACTTCCACACCATGTGCTTCATGTTCTCTTTCCGCTCCGCTGCGTATGAGATGACCACTGCGCGGCCAGCCTGCACCAGCCGCCCCCGATTCGCTTGCCAGTCTTTTCCGGGAACCAGACAGTTTGACGCGCCGAGATTATACGCGCGTTGCTTCCACATCGCTCTGTTAGAAATTTTCATGCCCGCAATTCAAAATTCTGATGCACCGATTATCCAAAACTGGCTAGCGGTCGTATAATCCCAACCGTCTGGTTTGCGTTGTAAGGCTTGTTCATCTTGAAGAGCTCAGAGACTGTTCATGACCGAGCACATACCCATGGAGATTTCCCTTCGGCGGCAAAACGGGATTGATTTGCTCGAAGTTCGCGGACGCCTGACCATCGGCGAGCCCAGCGAACAACTGAACGAAGCGCTGCAATCCATCGTCAAAAATGGCGGACGCAAAGTCGTGATCAACCTCAATGGCGTTCCGCAGATCGACAGCTCCGGCATCTCCTCGCTCGTGCGCATCTCCATTCAGTTGGCGCGGGAAGGCGGCGCCGTCCATCTGGTTTGCGGCCCGGGACGCGTCCGCGACTCACTCACCGTCACGCGCTTAGTCGAAGCGATCCCTACCTACGAGTCCGACTCCGCCGCTACGGCGAGCTTCGCATAGCAACGTCGTGCGGAATTCTTTAACTTCGCCTCTTCTCACCGCCGACACTCTGTGATAGCCTCCGCGGCAACCGCACCATGCTGGCACACCGTTCAAAACGTTGTGCTGTGGGTCGCGCAGTTCTTGTCCTCGTGTGGGTGGCCTGGGCGTTTTCCGCCCGAGGCGCTGCTCAACAACTGCTTCCTGCTGCGATCGAACAGCCGCACGCGCAAATCGCCGCGCTCGCCGAGCGCCTCGGCGTGCAACTTCTCGCGGCTAACAAAAAGAAACCTTTCATTCTTGATCTGACCTTGCCGAACGATGTCCCCTGCCCGCTAGGCGCGTGGCTCGCCGACAAGCTTTCCGAGTCGCTTGCGCAATCTCATCCTGAGTTGGAAGTGATTCCCCGCAGTCGCTGGAGTTCCGCGCGTGTGCCCGAGGAGTTCGCGCACGATAAAAACCAGGAATACGTCTTAAATGAGAAACGGGCGCAATCGCTAGGTGCGGAAGTCCTGGTCCGCGGGAACTTCGCGGCGATCCCTGACGGCATCGGCATCACCCTGATGGCCAGCGACCGGCTCGCGGGCGGAGAATCGCGCTTTGAAGCCTTGGCGGAGATTCCGATCACGCCACAAATGCAGGCTGTTCTGACCAGCCCTCTGCCACAGCGAGCTACCCTCCAAGGCGCGTTCAAAGCCAGTATGGCCGGCATCAGCTCGCCGCTTTGCGAAGTGTGCCCGGCCCCGGAATACACCTATGTGGCTAAGGCCAAGAAGTTACAGGGAATCGTGATCGCTCAAGTTTGGGTAGCCGCGGACGGGACAGCGGAGAACGTCAAAATTGTCCGCACGCCCAGTCCAGCTCTTGCGAACGCAGCCGTGCACACCGTAAGGAATTGGCGCTTCCAACCGGCTCGCAATTTTCAGGGAGAGTCTGTTCCGGCGGTGGTCGACGTCGCCGTTTCGTTCCGGCTCGCTCTCCTCTCGCCGCCGACTCCTCCTACAGTGGCGATCACTAAGAAATTCTGAACAATACCGGCAAAAGACGAATAATTTAGATAAGGTTGGCTCACAATGCTCGCGCGCGATGTGTCCTATGGTCTTTGGACGCTGCTGAAAAGGCCCGGCTTCACCCTTGTTGCCCTGGTTGGATTGGCGGACGCTTAGACTACCTTGCCACGGTCTCGTTGTTGTTTACCCTGCTCCTTGCTCTAGGGCCAGCTTGGCGTGCCACGAAGCTCGATCTCGCAGTCGGGCTCAAGGCTCGCTCGGGATCTACTTTGGGATACGACGCCCCACGGTTGGCGGGGGTCCTAGTGTTGCGCAAGTTGCATTATCGATCCTCCTTCTGGCCGGCGCAGGCCTGTTCCTTCGGACATTACGAAACTTGGACCGAGTCGAGCGCGGCGAAAAGCCATTGCAGGAAAGACCGGACTGCGACACCCACAGATTACCCTACAGGTAAGAACACGCAATCTTACTGAATTTGGCGAATGGGCTATGTCAACTGCGTAGCGTACCTTCTGTAGTTACCCGCCCGTGTCAGTTTTTCCCAAGGCACCCGGCTCAGAGTCAGTTACCGCACCGGTTTCCGCATTGCGGATGAAATACCGTGCCGGTATGGAACGGCGCAGCACAGCCACCCTTTCTTGTGCCTGCGCCCGCGTTTGTACATTGGCTATCCAGATCGGACTGCCATCATCGAGCTGCCGAAAGATGTCAAAACCGAGCTTCATAGGTTCGGTGCACGCCTGTCGACACCAGGTTGGTTCCAATCCGAGCTAGGGGTTGGGGAGTAAAAGTAACGAGCAAGAACAAGACTGTCTGTTCAATTTTGAACAGACGAACCACATAGCCGCGGGTAGAAGAGAGAGCCATTTACAAAGGGACAGTTAAAACGGGGCTGGTTATCCGTCGCCTGCCCGACAAAGGCTATCGGAGTACTACACCACGAGAGGATCAATGAGATTACGCGGACGAGACCTTCTCGACGCGCCGCCCTTCTTTTCGACGGCGTTGCCGGCAAGGAAAATTACGAATTTCAGGGCGGGCGAAACGATTGTCTCGCAGGGCGAGGAGTGCACGGACGTGCACTATATCGACGACGGAGTGGTTAAGCTGACGTCGGTTTCAAACCGCGGGAGAGGCGCGGTTTTGGGGATTCTGGGTTCGGGAGATTTTTTTGGGGAGAGCTGCATCAGCGGACAGAGCATGTATTTGACGTCGGCCATTGCGCTAGTGCGCAGCAAGGTCAGCATCATCAAGCGAAAAGCGATGGTGCGGCTGGTGGAAGAGGATCCTTCGGTGTCGATGCGCTTCATCAACTACTTATTGCTGCGGAATTTGCGGATGGAGCAAAACCTTATCGACCACCTGTTTAACTCGAGTGAAAAGCGCCTGGCCCGCACTCTGCTGTTGCTGGCGAGGTCCGGCGATGGAGGAAAGCTGCCGGCTATTTTCGATAAGATCAACCAAGACACGCTCGCGGAGATGGTGGGAACGACGCGGTCGCGGATCAATTTTTTCATGAACAAATTCCGAAAACTGGGATTCATCCACTATAACGGCGGGTTGAAGGTGCACAACTCGTTGGCCCGAGTGCTCGAGGAATAGCGGCGAGCTAGCAAGTTAGGAGTTCCAAGCTACGCGCGATAACTGGCGCTTGCGATTCTCCCATTCGGAGCCAGAGAGAATGCGCGGCGCGACTTCGATCAAGCGCGGCGTTAGCTTGAAGACCGCGAGGGCCGTCCAGGGTTTTCCGTCCCGCGTGCGGAGGGCGCGCTCGTTCAACGATTGAGCCATGTGGTTGTAGGAGTGGTCCTGAACAACCATCTCCGCGAGGTGATTGAGAACCTGCATTTCGGCGGGATTTTCTTCCAGGTGCAGGCAATCGCCGGCAATGCGGGTGCCATAGGGAATTTCCTCGCCGGGTACTAATTCCGTAGATGCAGCGGCGGATTCGGCTGGCGCCTCGCGCTCCCACTCGACGGCAACGATGCGCCATCCAGCGGTTTCTCGCTGCTTGAGGTATTCAGGGCTGGGCCACGCCGAAAGAGCTTCTCGAATCCAATCCATCTTTTTCATGGAACGTCTCCTTCAGGACCCACTCGCCAGGCAACGAGGGAAACTCACCTGGGCGAGGTACTCGGCAATTTCTCTGCCATTGTCCTTCCCACGTAAATCATTAAGGCAAAACCATTTACCATCGGTACGGTTCACTTTGGCAGTGCGGCAATGCCCGGTCGTGGGATGGGCTGTCGCGCCGCCGGACACCGGATGAGTGACCCCGCGACAACGCCCAAGTTAACTGGACTGCCGCTGGGTCGGTCATCGGAGAGCCAGTTGCTGCCGACGTAACACGGCAAAAAGATTGCTGTAGTCGTCGGACCAGAGCAGGGGTTCTCTTGCCAATACAATCGAGGTCGCCCGTCGTTCCAAGTCCGGCGTTCGGAAGATCTCGGAGTCTTGGGAAAGCAGGATCCATATGCTGTACTGGTCGCGAACTTGGACAGCGTTGAGACGAAATGCCTTTGCGAGGCCGGCGATCACCGGAGCGAGGTCCAAAAAGCGATTGGAGATGTTGAAGGCCAGAACCCCTCCACGTCGCACATGTTGAAGATAGATTCCCATAGCTTCGCGAGTCAGAAGGTGCGCGGGCACGGCATCGGCGCTGAAAGCGTCCGCTGCCAAAATATCGAAGCGCTGCAGGTCGCCGCGTGCGGCCTCTCGTTCGAGCGAAAGCCTGCCGTCTCCCATCACGAGATCAATCGAGGCAGCCGAATCCTTGAGAAACTGGAAATAGGGCCTGGGTCCGAGAGACAGCTGCGCCACAGCGGAATCGATCTCGTAGAAGCGGAAATAATCGCCCGCGCGCGCGTAGGAGGCGAGGGTGCCGATGCCCATCCCGATTATCCCTACGCGCAGGCCATCTCTACCAGATCTGTCGCGAGGAAAATTACTCAGGAGCAAGCCAATACCGCTTTCCGGGCGATAATAAACAGTAGGTATGTTCCGTTGGGCCGGATTCTTAAACTGCGCCCCGTGCACGGTGCTGCCGCAGATGAGCTCAACCATGTCAGGCTTTTCGTAGACATACTTGACTCCGAAAAAGTTTCTTTCATAGAAGAGAATGTGTTGCGCACCGACAGCGATGTAAGAGTAGGCGATAATTGCAAACACCCCGAGCAAGGCCACCGCAGTTACAGGCTGCCATGGGAAAGTGGAATTAAGATCCTTTGTGGGCGACTCTCCTTGGTTCCTGCGCAAGAGTCTGACAATCAAGAGAACCGCGACCGCAATAGCGCTCACGTAGTATTCATTTGTGAAGAACGACAACGATTTGATCTTAGGCAAGAGGCTCATCACGTGCGGCACGAGAAGAGCGGGAAGAATAACCACTGAGGCGATCCAGGACGTTTGCTCGGACCGGCCGCTTCGGTCCTCGAGGATGAAGGCAAGGAAAAACAACAAGCCGCAGGACAACAGAGCTATCTGAAACTCCCAGAAGCCGCTAAAAATCGCTGGCGCAATGATGACCACGAAAATGCCGCCCAAGGCGCCGCCGGTCGCAATCATGAAAAAGAACGCGGTCAAGTGCCTCGATGCCGGTTTGGAGCGAGACAGTTCCCCGTGGCAAATCATGCACACGATAAACAGGGCTGCGCAACACCCTATAATTTGCAGAACTGTATTGCCGTGGTATCCAAGCGATCTCGGCTTCAAGGCCAGGCCAACAACAAAAAAGTAGAGCGGCCAAAAAATGCCGCGCTTATACCAACGATTGCTGTCGAAAGTGAAAATGAAGGAGATCAAGTAGATGCTAAGAGGAACGACCCACAGGAGTGGTATGACCGAGAGATCCTGGCACAAGAGATTCGTGGTGGCGAGGAGGATCGTGGAGGAGCAGGCGCTGAGAGCTATCCAAAGCAGGTACTTGGCAGGCTGCGGGGCATCGGGATTGATTGACTCCGAAGCCTTTGCACTCTGGGGTGACATGTCGACGGTTGATCCTGCGCTGGCTCCTCCGCGCATTTGCCAGGCTATACCGAAGCAGAGAGCAATAAACGCAAAGTAAGCAAACGACCAAACATGCGCCTGGCCCTTTAGCGTGAGAAGCCACTCCAGGAGGAAAGGATAAGTGAGTAAGCCAAGGAGAGAGCCGGCGTTGGAGAGTGCGTAGAGACGATACGCAGAGTTACCAGGTCGCGTCCGAGCAAACCAGTTCTGCAACAGTGGCCCGGTCGTAGACAGCAGAAAGAAGGGAATCGCCCCAGTGACTGCAAGCAATTGCAAGATTTTCCATACAGGCTTGTCACTTGGTTGGGGCTTCCAATCCAAGCCTGGAGTGAGGGGCGTCGCCCATTTGAACCAGACGAACACAAGCACAGCCATCGCGACGATCAGCAGAAGAGCATGGATTACTCCCTGCGCGCGAGGCTGAAATCGGCTGGCAAGGAAATGGGAATATCCATAGCCGAGCAGCAGAAGCACCTGAAAAAATAGCATGCACGTGTTCCACACCGAGGGAGCGCCGCCAAAGAGGGGCAGGATGTACTTGCCGATGATCAACTGCACCTCAAAGAGAAGAAAGGCGCTAAGAAGGACAGTAGCCGCGAAGGCTAACGGCGCTACGCGCGCGGCCCTCTTACCCTCCGCCGGGAGCCCGGCCTGTCCGGATGATCCCAGTTCAGCGCGTTCAAGCTGTTCTATCATTTGTTGATTTTTGCAGGTTGACTCGCCGCCTACCATATTCTTTGGCGGAACGATGACCTTCCCGATAATGGGCGCGCGCGCCCTGCGCACGCTATGATTGCGAAGTGTTCGCGCAGAAATTCAAAGTGGAACTGGTGCTGCAGGGAGAGCGGCGGCCTTGCCCGTTGGAATGGCTGGATCAATTCTGTATGCGCAACTTCACCAATGCGGCGGAGTTTGACGACACGCTGCCGTTGGGCGACGGGGCCGTGGAAGTGAGCTTCCGGGTTACGCCGGAGCGCTTTGCGGAGAGCCTGGGGGCATGGCTAACGCAGCGCGGGAAAGGCGAAGGGCAGACCGTGCGCGTGGAAGTAGAGAAGCTTTCTTGAACGAGGCGGCAAGTTGGCTTACGCCAAAAAAAAGCTGGCATGAGGCTAGTTTTGGCAATACGCGATCAGGCGGCGGAATCGCTCTTTTCGCGGCTGAGCAGGGCCCTGATTTCGGGTAGCGCAGCCTGCGTAGCGGCTTCGCCGACGGCGACGAGATCCCTGGTGCGAGTGAAGTCGTCCCACACGAAAGGTTTCACGTCAGGTTCGATGATGACGTCGGCCTGCTGGCGCCAGGCAATCTCGCCGTGGCGTTGGATGATATTGAACGAGCGGCTGATAACGTCGGCGACCGTACGGGGATCTTCCAAGTTTCCTGCTTCGAGATAGATAGCGATAACGATGTCCGCGCCAAGCAGCAGAGCGCCTTCCACGGGAACGGGAGCGGTGAGAAAGCCATCCACGAGCGTGCGTCCCTCGAATTGAATGGGAACGAACAGACCAGGATACGCGCAAGAGCCGCGCAGCGGAGGAGTAAGCGGTCCGCGAGTGTAGTAGACCGAGATTCCCGCGTTGATATCGGTCGCGGCAACGGCGAAGGGAGTCTTCAATTCTTCAAAGGTTTTCACGCGCGTGAAGCGCGCAAAGTAATCTTCCATGCGCTGGTTGGTCGCCAGGCCGAGCCATGAGGGCGTCCAGCGGCCAAAATCCGCGAAGGTCGTGGTGCTGGCAATGCGCTGCATGTCGTCAAGCGGCACGCCGGCGCAGTAGCAAGCGCCGATCAGCGCGCCCACACTGGTGCCGGCGACGCAATCAATGGGGATGCCGGCGTTCAATAGAGCGCGAAGCACGCCAATATGCGCGATGCCGCGCGCGAAGCCGCCAGCCAGCGCGAGCCCCACGCGGGGGCGCTCCGTGTTCAAACGCTCCTCGCCGGTGGCGAAGGAGCGAAATTTGTCCTTCGCGTTCCGCAGCCAGTCAAGGGCGTTGGATACCTTGTCTTCCAGCATCGCTCCATTCATTTTAGTGCCTCTCAGGCCCAGAGGCATTAGGTTTGACCGGGGAATTTGACCGGGCAATGCCGGTTTTGTAACCTGTCCTGCCATCTGATTTTCCGAAAAGAGCTTCCATGAAACGTCGAATTGAAAAGGCTGTCGTGTTGGGCGCTGGGACTATGGGTTCGCGCATCGCGGCGCATTTCGCCAATGCGGGGCTGCCGTGCATTTTGCTGGACATTGTGCCGCCAAATTTGCCGCCGGATGCGCCGGCTGCGGAGCGCAACAAGGTTGTGCGCGCGGGACTGGAAGCGGCGAAGAAGTCAAAGCCTGCGGCGTTTTTTACTTCCGCGCTGGCGGAACGGGTAGCCATCGGCAATTTCGAAGACGACCTGGCGCGCTGCGCGGAAGCGGACTGGATCATCGAAGTCGTCGCTGAAAACCTGGAGATCAAACGGAAGCTGCTTTCCCGCGTCGCACAGTATCGCAAACCGGGCGCGCTTGTGACTACCAACACTTCCGGGCTGCCCGTGCACTTGATTGCGGAAGGGATGAGCGAAGAGTTTCAGCAGCATTGGGCGGGAACGCATTTTTTCAATCCGCCGCGCTATTTGAAATTGGTGGAAGTGATTCCGGGGCCGCACACTTTGCCGGAGGTGATCGAGTCGCTGAGCGACTTCTGCGACCGGCGGCTCGGCAAAGGCGTCGTGATTGCCAAGGATACGCCGAACTTCATTGCCAATCGTATCGGAACGTTTTCGATGCTGAATGTGTTGCGGCTGATGGGCACGCTGGGAATGACGGTGGAAGAAGTGGATGCGTGCACGGGGCCGGCGATCGGACAGCCGAAGTCGGCGACGTTTCGAACAGCGGACATCGTAGGAATCGATGTTCTGGCGCACGTAGTCAAGAATATTTACGAGTCGGTGGCGAACGACGAATCGCGCGAGATGTACCGCGTTCCCGTGCTGGTGGAAGAGATGGTGCGGCGCGGCTGGCTGGGGGACAAGACCGGGCAGGGATTCTACAAGCGCGTGAAGGGCGACGGGGAACGGGAAATTCTTACCCTCGATGTGCACACGATGGAGTACCGCCCGCGGCAAAAGGCGCGATTTGCCTCGATCGAGGGCGGGAAGACGATTGAAGACACGCGGCAGCGTTTGCGTGCGCTGGTCGGGCCGATTCTGGAAGGGCAAAAGGGCGATAAGGCGCAGCAATTTCTATGGGGCTCGATCTCAGAAACGTGTCTTTATGCGGCGCGGCGTGTTCCGGAAATTTCTGACAGTGTTGTGGATGTGGATCGCGCTATGCGCTGGGGCTTTGGCTGGGAGTTCGGTCCATTCGAGGTCATGGACGCCGTCGGCGTGAAGGCGTTTGCGGAGCAGGTGCGGAAAGAAGGGCGCGCCGTGCCCGCCGCAATCGAGAAACTGCTGGCGAGCGGTAGAGGCGCATTCTATGAGTCGTCGAAGGGCGCCACGACGGTTTTTGATCTTGCGAGCGGCGCGGCGAAAGCGGTGGAACCGCCGAGCCGCGTGCTGCTTCTCAAATCGCTGAAGGATGCCGGGCGCGAAGTCGAGCGCAATTCGGGCGCGAGCCTGATTGATCTCGGTGACGGCGTGGTGTGCTGCGAGTTTCACGCAAAGATGAACGCGATTGGGGCGGACTTGATCGCCATGCTGCACAAGGGGCTGAAGCGGCTGACCACCGATTTTGACGCCATGGTGATCGCGAACGACGCGGTGAATTTTTCCGTCGGCGCGAATTTGATGCTGGTGCTGGTGGCCGCGCAAGAGCAGGAATGGGATGAGGTCCACATGGCGGTGAAGCAATTTCAAAATGTAAATCTGGCGCTGAAATACGCGCCGAAGCCGGTGGTGGCCGCGCCGCAAGGGATGGCGCTCGGCGGTGGATGCGAAATCGGCTTGCACGCGACGCGAATTCAAGCGGCCGCTGAAGCATACATCGGGCTGGTGGAAACAGGCGTCGGATTGATCCCTGGTGGTGGTGGAACAAAGGAGATGTTGATTCGCGCCAACGAGCGCGCCGCGAGCGGAGACGATCTGGATTTGTTTCATGCGCTGCGGCCGATCTTTGAAACGATTGCCATGGCCAAGGTAGGAACCAGCGCGGAGGAATCGCGCGAGCTGGGTTTCTTGCGCCGCGAGGACGGCGTTTCCATGAACCGCGACAGGCTGGTGGCGGATGCGAAGGAAGCGGCGCTGGCCTTGGCTCGCGGCGGGTACAAGCCGCCGGCGGCGAATTGGCAGGAAGGCGCGCAGACCACGCAGATTAAAGTGCTTGGCGAACAATTTCTTGCCACCGCGAAGATGGGAATTCATTTGCTGGTGCGCGGCGGGTACGCCTCCGAATACGATGCAACGGTGGCGCGCAAGCTGGCCAATATTTTGGCCGGCGGACCGTTGACCGCGCCACAAATGGTCAGCGAACAATACGTACTGGATTTGGAGCGCGAAGCTTTCGTGTCGCTCTGCGGGGAAAAGAAAACGCAGGAGCGCATCGCGCACACGCTGAAAACCGGCAAACCCCTGCGCAATTAGACGCTCTCGGCGACGATAAAACGTATACAACCGTATTGAAATAGCGGTTAGCAGTGCGGTATTCTGCTTGGCGGAAGGTGCGCCTTGCAAAAGCTTTTGGCGCCGCGCGAAGCGGCCAACATTCTCGGCATCAGCTATCCAACCCTGAAGCAGTGGATTTATCGAGGGAAGCTCAAGACCGCCAAGACTCCCGGCGGACATCATCGCGTACCCGAGAGCGAAATCGACCGACTGTTTCCCAAGAAGCTGGAACGCGGGGACATTGAGACGCGGCGCGGCAATTTTCGCAAGATCAGCGGACGCAATCAGTTGTTCGGCCGCGTGCTGGACGTGAAATACAGCGGCCTGCTAGCGCAAGTAACGCTGAAAATTGGCGAGCAGCAAATCACCGCGATCATCACCGCGGACGCGGCCAAGGAGATGCGCTTGAAAGCCGGTGAGCGCGCGGCGGCGTTGATCAAGTCAACGGAAGTGATGATTCTGCGCGTATGAGCGCCGCCTCCGCCAAACGATTTAAAGTTTGAGTGATTTTGTGAGATTTGCCTCACGCTGCTTAATGCTGCTTTTTGCGCTGCTGGCCTTCCGAGCCAGCAATGCTCAGGAGATTCGCGTGGCTGCGGCGGCAGATCTGAAATTCGCGCTGGATGAACTGGACGCACAGTACCAGAAGCAGACGGGAAAAAAGATCGACGTCAGCTATGGCTCGAGCGGGAATTTTTTCGCGCAGATTCAGAATGGCGCGCCTTTCGATCTTCTTTTGTCGGCGGATATAGAGTATCCGCGAAAGCTGGAGGCCGCGGGCCTGGCCGAGCCGGGAACGCTTTATGAATATGCGGTCGGCCGGATCGTAATCTGGATGCCCGCTGATGCGCGCGCTGACGTGGCCAAGTTGGGTTGGAAGGCGCTCCTGGAGCCCGGCCTTGAGAGAATTGCCATCGCGAATCCTGAGCATGCGCCGTATGGGCGCGCCGCCGTTGCGGCGTTGCGCAACGCCGGAGTGTACGAGCAAGTCCGCAGGAGGCTTGTCTACGGCGAAAATATCGCGCAAGCCGCGCAGTTCGTGGCGTCGGGTAGTGCGCAGGCGGGAATTCTCGCATTGTCACTGGCGGTTTCCCCTCCGATGCGAGCCGGCAAACGCTGGGAAATTCCGGCAGACATGCATCCGCCGATCGAGCAAGGCGCCATCATCCTGAAAAGTGCGAAGGATAAAGAAGGCGCGCGAGCCTTTCTGGCCTTTTTGAAGAGCGACGCGGCGCGGAAGATTCTGGAATCATACGGGTTCGTTCTCCCGGCTTCGGGCAACGCGAGCGCGCCACGCCGATGAACATAGAGGCGCTGCTGCTTTCGATTCGCTTGGCGCTGTGTGTCTCCGCCATTCTCTTTGTCATAGGTGTACCGCTTGGCTATTGGCTCGCCTATTCTCGATGGCGCTGGAAATTTTTGCTAGAGGCGGTTGTGGCGTTGCCCCTCGTCCTGCCGCCAACGGTTCTTGGGTTTTACATGTTGCTGGCCATGGGTCCACGCGGACCGCTGGGAAAATTGTGGCAAGCGGCATTTGGCCACGGGCTGGCGTTTACGTTTGCGGGTTTGGTGATCGCGTCCGTGCTGTACAGCTTGCCATTTGCGGTGCAGCCGCTGATTGCTTCGTTTGAAACGGTGGATCGCAAGCTGCTCGATGCATCGGCGGTGTTAGGCGCAGGCCGGATGCGCACGTTTCTGCGCGTGATTCTGCCGCTGTCCGTTCCCGGAATCGTGACGGCGCTGGTGCTGAGCTTCGCGCACACACTCGGAGAGTTCGGGGTCGTGCTGATGGTGGGCGGCAATCTTGCCGGAATTACTCGAACCGTTTCCATCGACATCTACGATCGGGTACAGTCCCTTGATTATGCGAGCGCAGGCCGCACGGCGTTACTGCTGCTGGTGATTTCTTTCGCGGTGCTTTCCGCGGTGTACGGAATCAATCGGCGGGCCTTTCGTCGCGCGTGGTTGCCATGGGCCGCGAAATGACCTCCCGGGCGCTGGCGGCCCGTGTGCAAAAATCATTCTCCGGAGATGCCGCTCAGAGGTTTCTGCTGGATCTCGATGTCGAAGTGTCCCCCGGTATCACCATTTTGTTCGGCCCGTCGGGTGCCGGGAAATCGACGCTACTGGATTGCATCGCGGGGCTCACACAACCGGACGCGGGCCGGATCGCAATCGATGGCGAAGCGTTGTTCGACTCGGACAAAAACGTAAACGTGGCGCCGCAGAGCCGGCGGGTCGCGTATGTCTTCCAAACACTGGCGCTATTCCCACACATGACGGTTGAGTCCAACGTTGCTTACGGTCTGCCGGACGGGCCCGACACGACAAAAGACGCGCGCCTTGCGGAAATCCTGCAGATGTTTCGTGTGGAAAAGCTGCGCGGGCGGAAGCCGCGAGAGATTTCCGGGGGCGAAAAGCAACGGGTCGCGCTGGCGCGCTCGCTCGTGACTCTGCCGCGCGTGTTGCTGCTGGATGAGCCGTTAACCGGACTGGACGCCGGGTTGAAGGCGTCCATCATCGACGATTTGCGGGCGTGGAACGCGGTGCACAAGATACCGATTTTGTATGTTACGCACAGCCGCGAAGAAGTGGATGCGCTTGGCGAGCGCGTGATTGCCCTGGACCACGGCGAAATCGTGAGTGAAGGAACGCCGCGCGAAGTCTTGGACGCGCCGCGGCGCAGACGGCTGGCGCAAGCGGCGGGATTCGAGAATCTGCTCAGCGGCACGGTCCTGGATTTGCGCGAGCCGGACGGCGTCATGCGCGTGCGCCTGGCGGACGCCACCTGCGAAATCGAAGTGCCGCTGGGACATGCCGCACCCGGGGATCAGGTACGCATCGCGATTCGGGCCGGCGACATTCTGCTGGCCACGGAAGCGCCAAGGGCGTTGAGCGCGCGCAATGTCCTGGAAGGAAAAATTATTTCGCTCGAACGGCGTGGCACGCTGGTCGCGGCCCGAGTGGACTGCGGCGCCATTTTCACCGTCCATGTGACGCCGGGCGCGGAGCGAACATTGGAGCTTGCCGCCGAGAAAAAGGTCTGGCTAGTGCTAAAGACGCATTCGTGTCATTTCGTGGAAGGCTAGCCTTTTGGCTTTACCGAAGCTGCGGAGGATGTCGGCGCGGAGAACTTCACCTCGTTGGCTTCAAGGGTCTCGCCTTTTGGCGTGGCGTGAATCACCACGCGATCGCCGACCGCCAGGTCAGAGAGCTTAGCGGGCTTGTCTTCGTTTCCAGCGTGCGAGACATATGTCGTTGACGCGACTAGCTTCACTTCCACGGATTTTCCAGCGGCCGTCTTGACCACGACCGAATCCGCATTGATTTTTTCCAGCGTGCCGATCACGTGCTTTTTGTCGCCGTGGGCCAGCGCCGCGCTGGCCAAGAGCGCGGCAATAGCGAAGAAGGCAAATAGTTTGGTTCTCGTCGCAGTTTTCATCGGTTTTTTCCCGTCGCGATAACGCGATAAATAGGAATCAGCTTTCCGCTCAGCAACCACACTCAATGATGATGCGTTGTTTCCGGCTTTTGTTGCATCGGCGCGCCACCCAGGAAGTCGTTCTCTTCCTGTTCTTCTTCGCGATCTCCCGGGCCTTTGGGATTGTAGCGTTCCATCTCTATGCGTTCTTCGTCGCTGAGCTGCGGGAGGTGGCGGATGAAGCGCACCAGCTTCCAGCTATCCTGCTCCGAACCATGGGCGCCCCCAAATGCCGGCATACCCGTGAAGCGCACCCCATTTTCGATAATCCAGAAAAGTTCGCCGTCGGCAAGCTCTTGAGTATCCTCGCGGCGCATGTCCGGCGGCTTCGGATAAAGATTGCGGCCCATCATCGTGTCTCCGCTGCCGTCATTAGCGTGGCAGATGGCGCAATGATCCGCGAAATGCAAACGAGTATCGCGAAGATTCTCTGGCGTTTCCGCAACCGGATTCTGCAGCTTGCTGGCGTTTGCGGGAATAGCCATGTGCCGGACTCTGCGCGCCATCATGGTTTCCATCGCTGTAGGTTTCGCACGCGAACTCAGACCATCATGCAAGAGGGAGGCAGCGGCGACGGCTATCAAAGCGATAGCGATGACGATCACCAGAAAAATCGCACTGCCGCGGCTCATGAGTGGACCATGGTAGCGAACCAAAGGGGCTCAAGCCAGCACGGAGCGCCGCGCGAGCCTCGTCCTATTTCAATATATAGAGTGAATTCATCTCTGGTAGGATACAGATGTCAGGGATTAACCACCCCCCGAGGCCCCGCGATGCCTCAGGCATGGATACCGCCGATGAGTGCCGATCCCCAAGAAACGAAATCACAAGCCGTTCTGTCGTCATGCTCTAAGCAAATCAGAGAATGTTTGGAAGCTGCTCGCGCCGGCACGGAGTTGAGCTTCGAGCAAGGGCTGCTACTGGCTACTGTCGACGGCGCCGATTTAGAGGTGCTCGTTTCGTTCGCGGACACGCTGCGGCGCGAAGCTGTCGGCGAAACGATCACCTACGTCGTGAACCGCAACATCAATTTCACGAACGTTTGCTTCGTGGGCTGTAGCTTTTGCGGATTTGGCAAGGGGCCGGGCGCGCCGGATGCTTACTCGCTTTCTGTGGACGACGTGGTGCGCAAAGCGCGCGAAGCGTGGGAAACGGGCGCCACGGAGGTTTGCATCCAGGGCGGCTTACCGCGCGATCTCGACGGCTTCTTCTATCGAGACATTCTTCGCGCCATCAAGCGCGCGATTCCTGCCATGCACGTGCATGCGTTTTCGCCCATGGAAATTTCCTACGGCGTCGATAAAACGGGAATGCCGCTGCGCGATTACCTGCAAATGATGAAAGACGAAGGGCTGGGGAGCATTCCCGGCACTGCCGCGGAAATCTTGGATGACAGGGTGCGCCGCGAGCTGAGCCCCAACAAACTACCGGTAGCGCGCTGGGTGGAAATCATTAGCATTTCGCATGAGCTGGGCATTCCCACAACTTCCACGATGATGTACGGCCACGTGGAAGAACCAGCCGATTGGGTTCGCCACATTCTGCTGCTGCGCTCGATTCAGAAGCGCACGGGCGGCTTCACGGAATTTGTGCCGCTCGGTTTTATCCACGAAAATACGCGGCTCTTCAAACACGGCGGCGCGCGGCCCGGGGCTCGACGCGAAGAGCACCTGCGCGTCCACGCTTTGGCGCGCGTTTTGTTGCATGGCGCGATCAAGAATATTCAAGTGTCCTGGGTGAAGCTCGGCTTCGAGACTTCACTGGCGTGCCTCAACGCCGGGGCCAACGATTTTAGCGGCACGCTGATGGAGGAAAATATTTCGAAGGCGGCCGGCGCGACCTTCGGCGAGTACGTTTCGCCTCAGGACTTTCGCCGCATGATTCGCTCGATCGGGCGCGTCCCGGCGGAGCGCACCACAACCTACAAAATTCGCCATCTCTACAACGACGACGAGGAGCCGGGCGCTCCCGCGCAGCCGCAGTTGAATCTGCTGCAAAACGCAGCGCACGTTTCCTACGCCGAAGGCGCGTACTGAGCCCACCCGATGCGCGCATTGCTCTTACCCATAAAAGATTTGCGCGAAGCGAAGCAGCGGCTCGCTCCGCTGCTTAGTCCCGAGGAGCGCTTTGCGCTCGCGCAGGCGATGCTTGCGGACACGATTCGCGCGGTTCGCGGTGTCCGGCGGGCGGACCGGATTTTCGTGGTGACGAATTATCTTCCTGCTATGCAGGCAGCGGAAGAGAACGGTTGGGAACTTCTGCGCGAGGAGCGGCAAGTTTCGGAAAGCGTCTCGGTCGACGCCGCTTCGCGGCAATGCGCGGAGTCCGGAATTACGGCATTGCTGCGCCTGCCGCTGGATGTGCCGCTCGTGCAAGCGAGCGACATCGACGAATTGCTCGCGGTGGAATGCGCGGCGCCTGCGCTCGTGATTGTGCCGTCGCGCGATGGCACCGGTACCAACGCTATCCTGCGCACGCCGCCTGCACTCTTTCCCTCGCACTTCGGCAGCGGCAGCTTTGCGAAACACTGTGGCGAGGCCGATCGTGCCGGTGCGCAGATTGTCGTTCGCCGCAATGCGCGCTTGGAGATGGATGTTGACGATGAAGCCGATCTTCGCGTGCTAGTCCGCCAGGATTTGCGCGGAGCGGAAACAGGCGCATGGCTCCAGCGCAGCGGCTTGATGGAGCGCCTGATGGAGCCAGGGATCAGGGACAGGGCACTGAATGTAGCGGCAAATATCTGATGTGAACCGCTTTTGTTGTACCGAACGGTTTTGAAGAAAGATAAGTCGAGGAGCAACATCCTCCGGAGGTTTGAGATGGCTGAGCAACTACCTGAAAAATATGCTGATCTGCTGAGCAACAAAAAGGCGTTCGCCAGTTTGGGCACGCTGAACCCTGACGGCAGTCCGCAAGTGACGCCGGTGTGGGTCGATTACGATGGGAAGCACGTGCGCATCAATTCCGCGCGCGGGCGCCAGAAGGACAAGAACATCCGGCGCGATCCTCGTGTGTCGCTATCGATCCAGGATCCGGAGAATCCGTATCGCTACCTTGAGATTCGCGGCAAGGTAGTAGAAGCCACGGAGAAGGGCGCAGACGATCACATTAATGCTCTCGCTAAGAAGTATCTCGGCAAGGACGTCTATCCTTTCCGGCAGCCTGGCGAGACGCGAGTGTTGTACAAAATCGAGCCGCACAAATTCAGCGCGATGGGATGATTTAAAGGACCGGCTTCACGATTTTCTCAGGAAACGTGCGCCGGGGCGAGGCGCAGGGTAAAGAGATAGATTAGAGTCGCGCGGCTACGCGGGCGACGATGTGGTTCTCGCTATCCCGGAGAACGAGGACGAGGCTGTCGGTCAGCGGAACGCCGGCGCTGGGTACCACGTATTCGTAAGCCCACTCGAGCTTTTCCGGCAAGTCGTGCACTTGCGCGGCAGCTTGCGGAATGATCTGCCTCACCGCGAAGTATTTTCTTTCCACGTTTTCCACCGGCCGCAGTTCGACCCCACGCTTCCAATACAGATATAGATGCAGCGAGCTCATCATCGCGCGCGTCAAGTATTTGGGCGCGTCCGGGTTTTCCTCGCGCGGTGGGCACGTCTGGTCATAGTGATCGTGCACGAGAAACGTCAGCGTGAGCTGGTCGGGAAAATTCTCGACATTCTCCGACCCGCTCCGGAAAATCGTCCCGGACTCTTTGTCAATGCGCTTCAGATGATCGAAAAAATCGCCGGACGTCACGCGCCCCGCCAGCCGAAAACAAGGGCCATTCGCGATCGCGCCATTCGTGATTACGAAGATCCCGCCTTGGTAATTCCAAACGCTCTTATCCCCCGCGAGCGCAGGTGTGTTGCAGAGGATCAGGAGAGCGGCAGCGCAGCGAGTCGCGTGAAGCAGCAGGCGCATCAGGAATTCCTTGCCACGAGCCGGAATCTTTATTCTAGCCTCGAAGCCCACCTTTTGGGTGGCTAAGCGCTACGCAACGCGAAGATCATCGCGGGCCGCGCGCATGCTCCGAGCCTTATTTCGCCGGCCCCGCCACAAAAATTGCTTTCGGTATCGCCATGTGCACGCCTTTGTTCCCGTCGACCAATTCCGTGATGCTCAAGTCCGCAGCCACGCTCGAGAGCATATACGCGTCGTCGCGCGAAAGATGTTTTTCGGTCATCAGATAATCGATCATCTCGCGCACGGCCAGCTTTGTCGCCTCGTTTAAATCTTCGTGCAGGCCCATGGTGATGAAGTGCGTCGGAGTCTCCGCGCGCGGCCAGCGCAGGTGCATGTCTTTGCGCACCACAAACTGAAACGTGCCGATCAGCGAAGTTTCCATCGCGGTGATGTCCACCTCGCCGTTGCCTTGCCCGGCGTGCCCGTCGCCGACCTCAAACAGCGCGCCGGCCGCATGCACCGGTATGTACAGCGTGGTGCCCGCCACCAAATCCTTGTTGTCCAGATTTCCCGCGTGAATCCAGGGCGGGTTGCTGCTGAATTTTCCGGTCGTCTCCGGCGGCGCCACGCCCATGCTGCCGAAAAATGGGTGCAGCGGAATCTCAATGCCCGGCGCGAACCGCGCGACCATACGCTTTTCGTCCAGCGGAATGATCTTCATCCTTGGGTACGGGTAATCCTCGGGCAAAAAGCCGCGTCCCGGCCCAAAGCCGTTGTAAGCGTATGGAATGGCCAGCTTTACGGAAACGATGCGCACTTCCAGCACGTCGCCGGGCTGCGCATCTTCAATGTAAATCGGTCCGGTAAGAATGTGCCCGCCCGGCCCTTTGTCTTTCACCTGATCGTAGATGTCGCGCAGTGGTTGCTCGACCTGATTCGCGGGCAGGCCCGCGCCTTCCAGCCGCTTGGGGCTCGAGGTGATCAGCGTCTGAACCTCGACGGTGTCGCCCGACTTCACTCGGAGCACTGGC
>Ga0137415_10000287_pt1 | contig 46088 bp, 35 predicted proteins | sample CZODoug3_1_1_16f_FD_183082 | JGI IMG/M metagenome (GOLD analysis project Ga0137415, IMG submission 183082) | Vadose zone soil fungal communities from Angelo Coast Range Reserve, California, USA - CZODoug3_1_1_16fungal (Hybrid Assembly) | ecosystem: Environmental > Terrestrial > Soil > Vadose...
AAGAAGGGCAACTTCCTGGGCCTGCCGGTGAACTTCCTGGTGTTCTCCATCCTGGTGGTGGTCACCACGTCGCTCACCCTGCCGATCTTCGGCCAGCTGATCACGGACCCGGTGGACACGGTGGCCCGGATCGACAACCCGTTCGCCATCGTGCTCGGCGCGCTCACGTTCGCCATCGCCACGGTCGGCATCAACATCGTGGCCAACTTCATCTCGCCGGCCTTCGACTTCTCCAACGTCAACCCGCAGAAGATCAGCTGGCGGGCCGGCGGCATGATCGCGGCGGTCGGCTCGGTGCTGATCACCCCGTGGAACCTGTACAACAACCCCGAGGTCATCCACTACACGCTGGAGACCCTGGGCGCGTTCATCGGCCCGCTGTTCGGGGTGCTGATCGCCGACTTCTACCTCATCCGCAAGCAGCACGTGGTGGTCGACGACCTGTTCACCATGTCCCCGGCCGGCCGCTACTGGTACCGGGGCGGGTACCACCCGGCGGCGATCATAGCCACGGTGATCGGCGCGGTGATCGCCATGGTCCCGGTGCTCTGGGCCGCCGGACCCGGTATGAAGACCGTCGTGCAATACACCTGGTTCATCGGCATGCTGATCGGGCTGCTGGTGTACCTGGGCATCGGTCGCCGGACCGCGGTGGCCGAGCCAGAACCTGCCGGGAGGTAGCGGGCAAGGTGCTCATCACCGTCATCAACCCCAACACCAGCTGGGACATGACCGGGGCGATCGAATGGTCGGCCCGCGCGGTCGCGGGGCCGGACACGGAGGTCCGGGCGGTCTGCCCGGCCATGGGCCCGGCCTCGATCGAGAGCCACTACGACGAGGCGCTCGCCGTGCCGGGCCTGCTCGCCGAGATCGCGGCCGGCGAGGACCTCGGCGCGGACGGCTACGTGATCGCCTGCTTCGGCGACCCCGGGCTGGACGCGGCCCGGGAGCTGGCCGCCGGGCCGGTGGTCGGCATCGCGGAGGCGGCCATGCACGCGGCCAGCTTCCTGGGCCGGGGGTTCAGCGTGGTGACCACGCTGGCCCGCACCCGTGGCCGGGCCTGGGACCTGGCCGACCGGTACGGCATGCGCCGGTTCTGCCTGGGGGTGCACGCCTGCGACGTCCCGGTGCTGGAGCTGGACTCCGACCCGGCGGCGGTCAAGACGGTCACCGAGGCCTGCCGCACGGCGCTGGAGACCGACGGCTCGGACGCGATCGTGCTCGGCTGCGCGGGGATGAGCGCGCTGTGCGCCGAGATCGGGGCCGAGCTGGGGGTGCCGGTCGTGGACGGTGTGCAGGCGGCGGTGCTCACCGTGCAGTCCCTGGTGACGATGGGGCTGCGCACCGGCGCCGCCGGCGAGTTCGCGCCGCCCCCGGTCAAGCCGTACGCCGGCATCCTCCGCGACTTCGGCACCGGCCGCTAACGGGCCCGCGGGCAGCGGCCTGCCGCGGCCTGTTGTTACCGAGCTGCACACCAGGCAGGTTTGATCACGAAAAAACCTGCCTGCGGTGCAGTTCGGTAACACGGGGCAGCCAGGACGCGCCGCCCACGGCAGCGGTTAGAACGGCGGGTCGTCGTCCACGGCGGGGAGGCGGCGGAGCGGGTTGCGGGGCGCGCCGTGGGCAGCCCCGTTGCCCGAGCCGTTCGTGGAGCCGCTGCCGGGCGCGCGGACCGGTTCGCCGGCGCTCTCGGAGAGCCGGGTGGCCCACGCCGGGAACGGGAACTCCACGGCCAGCGGCACCGGGATCTCCGGCTGGGAGACGAACATGGTGCCCGGCCGGGCCAGCGTGGCCCGCCCGCGCTGCGACGGCGGCAGGAAGCCGTACTCCGGGCGGCCGGCCTCCGCCGGGTCCAGCCGCCCGACAACCTTGATCGAGGAATTGGACACGATCCGCCGCTCGACCTCGCTGGCCGTCTGCTGCGCCCCGATCAGGATGATGCCGAGCGAGCGGCCGCGCTCGGCGATGTCCAGCAGCACCTCCTTGATCGGGCTACTGCCCTCCCTCGGCGCGTACTTGTTCAGCTCGTCGATCATGGTGAAGAGCAGCCCACCCGGCCCGGCGGCCTCCTTGCGGGCGGTCTCGGCGGCGAGCACCACGCCGACCACGAAGCGCTGCGCGCGCTCCGGCAGGTTGTGCAGGTCGACGACCGTGACCTGCTGGCCCTCGGTGCTGATCCGCCGTCCGGGGCCGTCGGTCAGGTCACCCCGCACGATGCTGCGCAGCGGGCCGAGGCTGGACCGCAGCCGACGCAGAAAGGCGTTGATCGTGCCGGTGCCGGTGACCGGGCCGGCCCACGGCGCGCGCACCGAGCCGTCCTCGTCGGTGAGCTTGTCGGAGATGAACCCGACCAGGTCGGCGTAGCTGCGCAGCAGCCGGCCCTCGATGCTCACCGCCCCGTCCACCCCGGCGGCCATCGCGTCGTAGCGCAGCCGGGTGGTCACCTGGTGGATCACCGACGTGTACTGGTTGCGCTCGTCCTCGGCGTCGGCGAAGGCGAACCGCAGCAGCTCCTCGGCGCAGAACTCCCGCAGGGTCCACCAGAACGGGCTGATCCCGCTGGTCCGGCCGGTCACGAAGGGCCGGCCGGTCGGGTCGTCCGGGGTCGGCGGGGCGTAGAAGCCCGCGGAGGCGAACGGCTCGGCCGGCAGCCCGAGCTGACCGTAGGCGTTCACCAGGTCGGGTCCGGTGGCCTCGTCGGTGAGCCGCCGGTTGGCGTGATCCAGGAACAGCAGGTCCTCGCCCTTGACGCTGAAGATCAGGGCCTTGGCGTTCACCGCGCGGTTGCCGAGCACTCCGCTGCGGAAGATCGAGTACAGCAGGAACAGCGCGAAGCTGGTCTTGGTGGCCACCCCGGAGATGCCGCTGATCGAGACGTGGCCGCCCCGGGTGCCGTCCAGGAACTCCAGGTTGAGATAGATCGGCTCGCCGTCCCGGCCCATGCCGACCGGCACCTTGCGCTCCATCCGGTCGAAGTAGAGCGCCCTGGCCCGCTCCGCCCCGGTGGCCCGGTGCACCGGCACACCAGGCCGAGGCGGCACGTAGCACTCGGGGTCGACGCGGGTGGTGGTGATCTCCGCGATCTCCTGCACGTGCGCCGGCAGCACCCCTTCGTTGATCAGGAACACGTCGGAGCCGAAGGTGGCGCCCTCGTGCCGGGCGCGCACCTGGGTGACGATGCCGGAGGTCAGCACCGGTCCGACGCCGGGCACCGGGCGCACGGTCACCACGACATCGTCCAGCTGCAGGTAGGCCTCCGGCGCCAACGCCACGCTGAACAGCAGCGGCGTGGAGTCCTCCGTGCCGGCCACCAGCCCCACCGGCGGGGCGCTCACCTGGGAAATCTCCGTCACGGCCCCTCCTCACCCCACAGTCGACCGAGGAGGCATTGCTACCACGCGCGCACCCGACACCCGGCGGCGGGGCGCACCCGCGAGTCGCTAGATTTTGCAGGCCGAGTCGCTAGATTGTGGTCACTGGACCGGTTCCAGGATCACGACCGGGATCTCGCGTTCGGTCCAGGCCTGGTAGTTGTCGAAGTCGGCGTAGGCGTCCACGAGCAGGGGCCAGAGGCGAGCCCGCTCTGCCGGGTCGGCGGTCCTGGCGCGAACCGGCCTGCGCTCGGCCCGGACCTGAATGTGCGTGTCGGGGTGAGCGACCAGGTTGAGGTACCACTGCGGGTGCTTGGGCAGGCCGCCCTGGGAGCCCACGATGACCACGTTGGGCCCGTCGGTGATGTAGAGCAGCGGCGTGGTGAACGCCTTTCCCGACTTCCGGCCTCGGTGCTCGAGCAGCAGCGTCGGCACGGGTTTGCGGAAGCCGGCACCGACCCGCCACATCCCGCCGACCCGGCCACCGGTCCGCCGGTACGCCCAGACCTGCGCTTTCGCGCCGTACTTCATGATCTTCACTACCACTGGGGAGTCGAGATTCTTCGGCCGAGGCGGCGGAGTCGGCATGTCTCAGCCCGCCCCGAGGAACTTGACCACCCGGTCCACCACGGACGGGTCCTCCCGGAAGCACCAGTGACCCACCCCGGGCACCAGCTCGACCGTCGAGCCGGCCAGGGCGGCTCCGTAGCGGTAGGCCTCCTCGGTACCCAGGTACGGATCGCCCTCGCCCCAGACCACCAGCGACGGGCAGCGCACCTCCTCCAGGGCCACCCCGGCGGCGCGCAGCACCCCGGGGTTGGCCGAGCGGTACAGCCCCAGGATCGCCCGGCGCATGCCCGCGTCCAGGTACCGCGTGGCGTCGTCCAGGAACTCGTCGGCCATCGGGCCGGGGCGCGGGCTGGACAGCCGGCTGAGCACCTTCAACGTCGAGCGGCGCATGCCGAACACGGCCAGCTCGCCCAGCGCCGGCACCCGCCACACCCGGGCCAGCCAGTGCCAGCGGTACGCGGCGGACAGCGGCACCGCGTCGATCACCACCAGCTTCTCCAGCTGCTCAGGGCGCAGCGCGGCGGCCGCCAGTGCCACCGCTCCCCAGTCGTGCACCACGAGCCGGTAGCGGTCCACGCCCAGGTCGTCCACGAACGCCCGGAACCACTGCTTGAGCATCGCGAAGTCGACCACGCCGGGCCGGGCCGAGCGGCCGAAGCCCGGCAGGTCGGGGGCGATCACCCGGCCCAGCTCGGCGGACCGCTCCAGGAACGGCGCCCACTCGTCGGCGGAGTCCGGGTTGCCGTGCACGAAGATCACCGGAGCACCGGTGCCGCTCTCTCGCACGGCGGTGCGCAGTCCCACGACGTCGCGGTACCCGACCTCGTCGGCTCTCATCCGGCGCCTCCCTGGGTCCTCGTCGACCGACGATCTTGGTGAGCACGATGGTGCCATGCCCGCCGGGAAATGTCCGCTCGGCGAGGCATTCTCCAGCCCGCCGGGGAACGCCAGGGACATGTTGGAGACCGCCAGGGAGCGCCGGAGCCGCGCCGACGACCGCCGAGGGCTCGTCAACCTCGACCGGCGGCCTCGGACGGCTCGGCCAGCAGGAAGCTGGGCTCGGTGAGCCCCCGCCGCGCCGCCGTCGCGCGCACCTCGGCCACCACGGCATCCACCGAGGCGGCCGGCACCAGCGCGATCGCCGAGCCGCCGAAGCCACCGCCGACCAGCCGCGCCCCGAGCGCACCGGCCGCCCTGGCCCCGTCCACCGCGCTCTCCAGCTCGGGGCAGCTCAGCGCGTAGTCGTCGCGCAGCGAGGCGTGCGAGGCGTCCAGCAGCGGGCCCAGCTCGGCGACCCGGCCGGCTTCGAGCAGCTCGGCCGCCGCACTGGCGCGCGCCGTCTCGGTGATCACATGCCGCACCCGCCGTAGCAGCACCGGGTCGTCCGCGCCGACGGCGGCCAGCCCGGCCCGCGCCACCTCCACCGACTCCACCTGGCCGAGCGCGGCCACCCTGAGCAGCGCGGCCGCCCGGTCCACGGCGGCCCGCCGGTCCTGGTACTGGCTGTCCACCAGGCGGTGCGGGGCGTTCGTGTTGATCACCAGCACGGCCAGCTGACGGGCCGCCAGCGCAAGCGGCAGCTGACGGGTCTCGAAGCTCGCGCAGTCCAGCCGTAGGCAGTGCCCGGCGCGCGAGTGCACGGCGGCCACCTGGTCCATGCCGCCGGTGGAGGCCAGCGCGATCTCGTTCTCCGCGCGCACGCCGGCCCGCACCAGCCGGGACCGCGTCACCGAGCCGGCCAGCCCGGCCCCGCCGCCGTAGAGGTCCAGCAGCGCCACCCCGAGCGAGCACTCCAGGGCCGCCGAGCTGGACAGGCCGGCGCCGACGGGCACGTCCGAGTGCACCGCCACGTCCACCCCGCTGGAGCTCGGCGCCAGCACTCCCTCGTCCACCAGCGCCCACACCGTGCCGGCCAGGTATGCCGCCCAGCCGGTCGGGTGACCCGGTCGGACCTCGGCCACCGGGCCGGTCCACGGCTCGTCGAGCTGCCCGGAGACCAGCCGCAGCAGGCCGTCCGAGCGGGGTCGCACGGCCGCCCAGGTGCGGTGCGGCAGCGCGTAGGGCAGGCAGACGCCGCCGGCGTAGTCCACGTGCTCGCCGATCAGGTTGACCCGCCCCGGCGCCGACCACACACCGGTCGGGTCACCGCCGAACGACGCGCTGAACAGCGCCGCCGCCACCTTCGCCGATGCGGCCGTGGACGGCGGGTGCCAGCTGACCGAGCTCACGCGACCACCTCGCTGCGCTCGGCGCCCGCGCGAGCCAAGGCTGCTGTGACATCGGTTCGCTCGCTGCGCTCGCTCACGGGCCGGCCACGTCGCGCAGCCGGCGGGCGATCCGTTCCGGGGTGGTGTCGTTGATCCAGGCGCCGAGCCCGGACTCCGAGCCGGCCAGGAACTTCAGCCGGCCCGGCGCGCGCATCACCGAGAACAGCTGCAGGTGCAGTCGGCCCAGCTCGCGGTCCTCCCCCACCGGCGCCTGGTGCCAGGCCGCGATGTAGGGCGTGCGGGCCACCCCGGGGAAGAACCGGTCCACCCGGCGCAGCAGCTCGAGGTAGACCACGGCCAGCTCGGCGCGTTCGTCCCCGGTCAGCGCGGCCAGGTCGGGTACGTCGCGGTGCGGCGCCAGGTGCACCTCGAGCGGCCACTTCGCGGCCAGCGGCACGTACGCGCTCCACTGCTCGCCGCGCAGCACCATCCGCACCCCGGCCCGCCGCTCGTCGGCCAGCACGTCGGCCAGCAGCGAACCCCCGGTGGCCGCTCGGTGCTCCCGCGCCCGGCGGACCAGCGCCTGGGTACGCGGCGGCAGGTACGGGTAGGCGTAGATCTGACCATGCGGGTGGGCCAGCGTCACGCCGATCTCCTCACCGCGGTTCTCGAAAGGAACCACCTGGCGCGTGCTCGGGAGCGCGGAGAGCGCCTCCGTGCGATCCGCCCACGCCTCGATCACGGTACGCGCCCGCCGCTCGCTGAGGGTGGCGAAGCTGCCGGTCGGGTCGGAGGTGAAGCAGACCACCTCGCAGCGCCCGATGTCGCCGGAGAAGCTCGGGAACCGGTTCTCGAACACCACGACGTCGTAGTCGGGCGCCGGGATCTCGGTGGGTGGCTCGCCCGGCCGGGTCGGGGCCAGCGGGTTCTCGTTGGCCGGCGGCAGGTAGGTGCGGTTCATCCGGTGCGCGGCCATCGCCACGTAGTCACCGGTGAGCACGTCCAGCCGGATCTCCGAGTGGGTGTCCGGTGGCGTCAGGCCCCGGGTGTCGGTTTCTGTTCGCTTCGCCGCGCCGGACAGGTAGGGCTCGCGGTCGTCGAAGTAGAACAGCTCGCGGCCGTCGGAGAGCCGGATGGCGGACTTGCGGACCTGGGCGGCCGCCGCCCCGGAACCGGTTCCGGACCCCATGATCAGCTCGCTCACGACTTGGCGACGATCAGCTCGCCGACCAGTCCGGCCAGCTGTTCCCGCGCGCCGTCCTCAATCTGGTCATCGGTCACCAGCACGTCCACCTCGGTGAGTCGGGCGGTGGTCTGCAGCGCGACGACACCCCACTTGGTGTGGTCGGCAACCACCAGGATGCGGCGGGAGGACTCGATCAACGCCCGGTTGGTCTGGGTCTCCAGCAGGTTGGGGCCGGTCAGCCCGGCGTGGGCGTCCATCCCGTGCACGCCGAGGATCAGCAGGTCCAGGTGGATGCCCTGCAGCGCGGCCACCGCGAGCGGCCCGACCAGGGCGTCCGACGGGGTGCGCAGGCCGCCGGTGAGCAGCACGGTCTGCTCGACGCGGCTGTTGCGGTGCAGCTCGTCGGCCACCGGCAGCGAGTTGGTGACCACAGTGAGCATCGGGGTGTCCAGCAGCTCGGCGGCGACCAGGTGCGTGGTGGTGCCGGCGGACACCCCGAGCGAGCTGCCCGGCGGCACCAGCGCGGCGGCCGCCCTGGCGATCGCGGTCTTCGCCGCCACCTGCTGGGTGGCCTTGGTGGCGAAGCCGGGCTCATGCACGCTGGCCATCCGGGGCAGCGCGGCGCCGCCGTGCACCCGGTCAACCAGGCCCTGGCCGGCCAGCTCGCTGATGTCGCGGCGGATGGTCATGTCCGAGACGCCGAGCTCGGTGACCAGGTCGGCGACCTTCACCGCGCCACTGCGCGCCACCTCGTCCAGGATCAGCTGCTGGCGCTGCCGAGCCAGCATCAGCCCGCCAGCGAGGTGGGGTCGCGAGGCACGCGGCTGGACGTCTGCATGGCCATATGATGTCCAGCCCGGTGCACAAAGTCAACAAGATCGAACATTTCAAGGCGAAAATACCGGCGATGATCTAGCTTCTTTGTTGAGAAATGTTGACTTTCTCGCCCGCCATCGGTGATGCTGCTCGGCAACACTCACCCGTGAGCACACGCACATTCGGTGCACTCGGTGCAAAGGAGCACTCCATGAGACCGTCCCGGTTCCCTGCCATCGCGTGCGCGTTCGGCGCCTCGGCTCTGCTCATCGCCGGGTGCTCCAGCGGTCAACAGGCGAGCTCCGGGTCCGGGGCGCAGAGCGCCGGGCCGGTCACCGGCAACATCACTATCGCCTTCCTGCAGAAGCAGGGCGACCAGCAGTACTTCATCGACGAGGCCGCCGGCGCGCAGGCCGCCGCCAAGGAGCTGTCCACCCCCGCCTCCACCGTCACGGTCAAGATGGTGAACCTCGGGCAGGACGCCAACAAGGCGGTCACCGAGACCGACTCGGCGGTGGCCCAGAAGGTCAACGGCATCGCCATCGTGGTGCCGGACCAGAAGATCGGCCCGCAGGTGGCCAACTCGGCCACCGCCGCCGGCGTCCCGCTGGTCTCCTCGGACGACTCGATCTCCGACAGCGCGGGCGCGGCCGTGCCGTTCGTCGGGTTCGACGGCTACGACATGGGCTCCAAGGTGGGCACCGAGGCAGCCAAGGAGGTCGGCCCGAAGGGCTGGACCGCCGCCGACACCGCGGTGCTGTACTCGTCCAAGCAGGACCTCACGGTCTGCCAGGACCGGGTACGCGGCGAGAAGGAGCAGTACACCAAGGGCGGCGGCGTCGGCAAGGTGATCGACGTCGGCACCGACAACAGCGTGAACGGCGCGCAGAGCACCGCCTCCGGCATCATCACCGGCAACCCCACGGTCAAGAACTGGGTCGTGATGGGCTGCAACGACGAGAACGTGTCCGGCGTGCTGCAGGCGCTGGCCAACGCCAAGGTGCCGGCCACCAACGTCGTCGGTGTCGGGCTCGGCGCGTACATCGCGTGCAAGTCGTGGCAGCCGGGCGCGGCGGCCGACGGGTTCAGTTCCGCCCTGTACATCGACGGCCACGTGGTCGGCGGGGACGCGGTCCGCACGCTGGTCGCCAAGATCCGCAACGGCACAGCGCTGCCGGCCAAGACGATCGCCAAGACCGAGATCGTGGACGCCGCATCGGCCCCGTCCTCCTCGCTGAAGTGCACCTGAGCGGGTCGACACGGTGCCAGCCACAACACCTGTGACGACCGAGCCCGGCGCCGAGCCGCCCCTCGCCCTGCGGATGACGGGGGTAGGCAAGCGGTTCGGCCCGGTGCGCGCGCTGCGTGACGTCACCGTCGAGTTCCGGGCCGGCGAGGTCACCGCGCTGATGGGCGAGAACGGCGCCGGCAAGTCGACGCTGCTCAAGGTGCTGATCGGGGCGCTGCCGATCGACGAGGGCACGGTGGAGCTGGACGGGCGGCCCGTCACTTTCGCCGACCCGACCGCGTCCCGGGCCGCCGGCGTGCGGGTCGTCGCGCAGGAGCCGGAGATCATCCCGCACGTCAGCGTGGCGGAGAACATCTTCGTCGGCGCGCTGCCGGCGCGGCGCCGACTGTTCCGCAAGGGCGAGCTCGTGGCCAAGGCCACCGAGCTGATCGTGCGCTACGGCTTCGGCCAGGTGCTGCACCCGGAGACGCTGGGCTCCCGGCTCACCCCGGCGCAGCGCCAGCTGGTGGAGATCCTGCGCGCGTTGACCGACCAGCCCCGGGTGATCGCGTTCGACGAGCCGACCTCGTCGCTGGGCGACGGCGAGGTGGAGCTGTTGTTCACCCTGATCCGGCGGCTCCGCGAGCAGGGCGTGGCGGTGATCTACGTCAGCCACCGGCTCAAGGAGGTCTTCGCCCTGGGCGACCAGATCGCGGTGCTGCGCGACGGCGCACACGTCGGCACGAGGGCGGTGTCCGGCACCTCCGAGGCCGAGCTGATCCGGATGATGGTCGGCCGCGACCTGTCCAGCCTCTACCACGACGAGGTGCCCCGCCCCACGCCCGGCGACGTGGTGCTCCAGGTGGCCGGGCTGTCCTCGGCGGACGTACACGAGATCAGCTTCCAGGTGCGCGCCGGCGAGATCGTCGGGCTGGCCGGGCTGATCGGCGCCGGGCGCTCCGAGCTGGTCAGGGCGCTGATCGGGGCCGAACCGGTGACCGGGGGCAGCGTGACGTTCCAGGGCAAACAGCGGCGCTTCCACTCACCGAAGGACGCCGTCCGCGCCGGCATCGGGCTGGCTCCCGAGGAGCGCAAGGCCGAGGCACTGTTCCTGCAGCGCAGCGTGCGGGAGAACACCGCGACGGCGATCTACGACCGGATCCGACGATTCCGAGTGATCAACCGGAAGGCCGAGCGGGCCACCGTGGCCACCTTCCTGGACCGGTTGCGGGTCCGCACCCCCGGCATGGAGTACCCGGTCGCCAACCTCTCCGGCGGTAACCAGCAGAAGGTGGTGCTGGCCAGGTGGCTGGCGCGCAACCCCGCGCTGCTCATCCTGGACGAGCCGACCCGAGGCGTCGACGTGGGCGCCAAGTCGGAGATCTACGCGATCATCCACGAGCTGGCCGCCGACGGCATCGCGATCCTGATGGTGTCCTCCGAGCTGCCCGAGGTACTGGGGCTGGCGGACCGGATCATCGTCATGCAGAACGGCCGGATCACCGGCGAGCTGGCCCGCGCCGAGGCGACCGAAGAGGGCGTGCTCGCGCTGGCCATGGCCGACGACCTGTCCGACCTCGTCGTCGGACTGCAGACCGAGACCTCCGGAGCAGCAACGTGAGCGATCCCGACACCGCGACCGACCCCGGCGCCGCGACGAGTCCCGACACCGCGACCGGTCCTGACACCGCGGCCGTGACCGGGGCCAAGAGCTCCTCAACCGGGCCGGCGACCCCGAGCCCGGGTGCCGAGGGGACCGTGGCCCCGGCGGGCACCCCCGCCGGGGACCGCAGCCACGTGGCCCGCGTGCTCGGCGTGCTGACCAACGCCGACCGGGTGCAGAACCTCATCCTGCTCGCGGTGATCGTGATCATCGCCGCGTTCGTCACCTCCCGCCAGCCGGCGTTCCTGACCTGGGGGAACCTGAGCATCGCGGTCACCGGGACGATCATCCTGTTCGGTCTGACCGGCCTGGTCGAGCTGCTGGTGATCATCGTCGGCGGGCTGGACATCTCGGTCGGCTCGATCGTCGGGCTGAGCTCGGTGGCCGGCGCCCTGGTCTGGACGCACACCGGGCAGAACGGCGGGCTCGCGGTGCTCAGCGCGCTGCTGATCGGGCTGCTCTGCGGGCTGGCGAACGGGCTGCTGATCATCTACGGCCGGGTCAACCCGTTCATCGCCACGCTGGCCACGCTGGCCGCCTTCAAGGGCATCGGGCAGGTGCTCTCCGACGGCGGCGCGATCGGCAGCGGCTTCGCATCCAACGCGATCTTCGTCTTCATCCAGCGGGGCAGCGTGGCCGGCCTGCCGACCCAGCTGTTCATCCTGGTGATCGTGGCGCTCGCGCTGGCGTTCCTGCTGCTCTACACCGACATCGGGCGCAACGTGTACGCGATCGGCGGCAACCCGACGGCGGCCCGGCTGGCCGGCGTGAACATCAACCGCTACGTGCTCGCGGTGTACCTGGTGGTCGGCTTCGTGGCGGCGATCGCCGGCGTGATCCTGATGGCCCGCCAAGGCTTCGGCCAGCAGACCGGGTCGGTGGACGGGCTCGAGCTCAAGGCGGTCACCGTGGCCGCGCTGGGTGGCGCCTCGCTGCGCGGCGGCCGGGGCGGCGTGCTCGGCGCGGTGCTGGCGATCGTGCTGCTCGGCTTCCTGGAGAACGGCATGAACGTGCTGAACATCAACACGTTCTGGCAGAACGTGGCGCAGGGCAGCCTGCTGCTGATCGCCGTGATCGCCCAGCAGCGCCGCCGCAAGGAACGCGCGATCGGCATCCCGGACTAGTCCCTGGCCGCACACCCTCTCTCGTCGCCGCACACCCGCCGCAGTGGGTGTGCGGCGACGAGAGAGGGTGTGCGGTGTACGGGGTCAGCCCTGGGCGGCGGCCGCTGCCGCGACGACCTGCCGGGCGACGGTCGCGAAGTTGGCGGCGGCGCCCGGGGCGTCCCGGTGGTGCACGACCGCGACCTCGCACTCGGCCATCCCGTCGATCGGCACGAACCGCACGCCGGGGCGCGCGTAGAGCCGCGCGGCCACCTCGGGCACGATCGAGAGGCCCCGGCCGAGCGCGACGGACTGCAGCTCGGCCTCGAAGGTGGCCGCCTCGTAGGTGATGTTCGCCGGCGAGTCCCGGTACGCCGAGAGGATCCAGTAGTCCCGCCAGGCGTTGTCCCCGGGCGCGGCCACGATGGGCTCGGGGAGCAGTCGGGACACGGCGACGCTGGGCAGCGCGGCGAACGCGTGCCGCTCGGGCACGCACGCCACGCACGGCTCGGTCAGCAGCGGCGTCGCCACCAGGCCGGACATGTCGTGCAGCGGCGGGCGCACGATGGCGATGTCGGTGTCCCCCGTGTCGAGGCCGCAGTTCGGCGCTGCGAAGTCGTACTCGATCAGTTCGACGGCGACGTCCGGATACCGCTCGGTGAAGGCGCGCAGCACCGAGGGCACGTGGTCCACCGCCGCCCCGATCAGGTACCCGACCCGCAGCCGGCCGAGCTCGCCCCTGGCCATCCGCGCGGCCCGGTCCAGCGCCGCGTCGAACCGCTTGAGCACCGCCTTGGCCTCGACCAGGAACTGCTCGCCGTTCGGGGTCAGCACGGTGGCCCGGGTGGTGCGGGCGAACAGCCGCAGGCCGAGGTAGCCCTCGAGCTGACGGATCGTGTAGCTCAGCGACGGCTGCGAGATGAGCAGCTGCTCAGCGGCCCTGGTGAAGTTCGCCGTCTGCGCGACGGCGACGAACGCGCGCAGGTGGCGAAGCTCCACATTCATAGACAGCATCTATGAAGTGTACGAAACTCGGTCTTTCTCTCCAGGGCCTTCCGGTTCCTAGGCTCCGGCCACGCGCCGCTGCGCCAACACGACGGCCGACCCGAGAAGAGGACCCGTGACAGACACGCTGACCGAGCATCCCGATCTGCACACCCGAGGCCGCGAGGCGCTGCTGCACGAGCCCGCCGGCGGTGACCCCGACAAGCTCACCCTGGTCAAGGCGAGCGGCTCGCTGGTCTGGGACGACACCGGCAAGGAGTACATCGACTGCACCGCGCAGGCCTGGTCGAACAACCTCGGCGCAGGAGACCCCCGGGTGATCGAGGCCGCCATCGAGCAGACCCGCCTGCTCACCCACGCCCGCCCGACCTTCCACACCGAGGCGCTGCTGGAGCTCGCCGAGCTGATGGTGTCGATCGCCCCGGCCGGTCTGGACCGAGTCGGCTTCACGCTGCACGGCTCGATGGCCGTCGAGATGGCGCTCAAGCTGGCGATGCGCAACCGGCCGGACGCGCAGCACATCGCCGTGCTGCACGACAGCTACCACGGCCGCTCGATCGCCACCATGGCCGCGAGCTGGCCGCACCCAGGCAACGTGTTCGGCCCGCTGCAGCCCCAGTTCCTGCGCCTGCCCCGGCCCGACCAGTACCGGCCACGCCCGGGGTTGACCACCGAGCAGGACACCGAGCTCACCCTCGGGCTCATCCGCGACATCCTGACCAAGGGCACCGAGGGGCCGGTCGCCGCGCTGGTCTACGAACCGATCCAGGGCAACGGCGGGCACAACGAGTTCAGCGCCGCGTGGCACCGGGGCATCCGCGAGATCTGCGACGAGTTCGGCATCATGCTGATCATCGACGAGGTACAGACCGGGCTCGGGCGCACCGGCGCGATGTGGGCCAGCGACTACTACGACATCGAGCCGGACGTACTCGTGTTCGGCAAGGGCGTCGGCGGCGGCTTCCCCCTCGCCGGGGTGCTGGCCAAGCGGCGGTTCGCCAAGTTCCTCGCCGGCGACGACCAGCTCACCTTCGGCCAGTTCCCGATCTCCATCGCGGCCGGCCTCGCCACCGTCCGGGCGGTCATCGCGGACGACCTGTGCACCACGGCGGCGGAGCACGGCCGCTACGCCACCGAGCGTCTGTTGGAGATGCAGCGCCGCCACCCGCTGATCGGCGACGTGCGGTCCCCCGGTCTGATGGTGTCGATCGAACTGGTCCGGGACCGCGCGACGAAGGAACCCGCCACGACGGAGGCGCACGCGGTGTTCGTCAAGGCCCAGGAGCGCGGGGTGATCCTCGGCGAGAGCCGGTACGCCGGGCTGGGCAACCTGATCAAGATCAAACCGCCGCTGGACATCAGCCGCGAGCTGCTCGCCAGGTCACTCGACGTCCTCGACGACGTCCTCACCGAGGTCGAGGCCGAGTACGGGACGGCGGGCGTGTCATGACTGCCACCGACGAGCCGAGCCGGACGACCCTCTCCGGCCGTCAGGCCGAATCCGACGCTACCGACCTCGCCGCCCTGGGCTACGGCCAGCAGCTCAGCCGCACGATGAGCCCGTTCACCGCGTTCGCGCTGGCCTTCTCGATGGTCTCGATCAACACCGGCATCGTGACGCTGTTCCTCGACCCGTTCAACCGGATCGGCGGGGCGGCCGTGCTGCTCTGGCTGCTGGTCATCCCGATGGTGCTCACCCTGGTCGCCGTCTACGCGCACCTGGCCGGCCGGATGCCGATCACCGGATACGCCTACCAGTGGTCGAGCCGGCTGGTGGGGCCCAACTTCGGCTGGTTCACGGGCTGGATCGCGCTCGTCTCCTTCCTCGCCGGCACCGCTGGTACCGCGGCCGCGATCGGCAGCGTGTTCGCTCCGGAGATCTGGGCGAACCCGACCACCCGGCAGGTCCAGGCGCTGTCCATCGGCTGCACCCTGGTCGTGGCGGCGCTCAACGTGATCGGCGTGAAGATCGCCACCCGGGTCAACAACATCGGCGCCTCGATCGAGCTGATCGGCACCGTACTACTGGTGATCGCGCTGCTCGCCGGCGTGCTGGTCTTCTTCGGCCACACCGAGGGCCTGCGGGTGCTCGCCGACACCTCGCCGCTGAGCGGGCAGCCGATCACGCTCGGCAGCATCGCGCTGGCTGCGCTGCTGCCGGTGTACGTGCTGCTCGGCTGGGAGGGCGCGGCCGACCTCGCCGAGGAGACGATCAACCCGCGCAAGGCCGCGCCGAAGGCGATGTTCCGCGCCGTGGTGGTCTCCGGGATCATCGGCTTCGCGGTGTTCGCGCTGCTCGCGATGGCGCTGCCGAGCAGCCCGGCCAGTTTCTTGACCGGCCCGGAGAACCCGGTGCTGAAGCTGGTGGCCGTGCAGATCGGCCCGTTCGCCAGGGCGCTGATGATCGTGGTGGCCTTCGCCTCAATCTTCGCCTGCCTGATCGCGAACATGGCGGTGGCCACCCGGATGACGTTCGCGCTGTCCCGGGACAACATGCTGCCCGCTTCGAAGCGCCTGCAGTCGGTCGGTGCGCGCACCAAGGCGCCCATCCAGGCCATCGTGTTCGTCGCCGCCGTGGCGATCGGGCTGAACCTGCTCAACGCCGGGCTGGTCGGCAAGATCTACGCGATGGTAGGGCTGACCTACTACCTGACCTACGCGCTGACGATGGTCGCCACCGCGGTCGCGGAGAAACGCCGCACCATCCCGGCCGCCACCGACGGGGTGTTCGACCTGGGCCGCTGGCTCAACCCGGTCGTCGGGCTCGGCCTGGTCTGGTGCGTGGCGGTGATCGCGGCCCTCACCCTGCCGGCCGAGAACAACCAGAATGCCGTCACCGTGCTGGTCGTACTCGCCATCGGGCTGCTCTGGTGGGTCCTGGTGCTGCGGCACCGGCTGAAGGCCGGCACCGCCGGACCACCGGACGTCCTGGCGGCGCGGAACCGGCGCGGCTAGACAGGCCCCTCGGCTAGAGCGTGTCTCCCAAACCATTCAGCCGGCGTCGTGGCGCCCAGGCAGACACCTCGCGGCGTTGTCGTCGCCGCCGGTCCAACAACGGGACCGGCGACTCCTCCGCCTTGCGATGCGCCCACCTGGACACCACGCCACTCGGCATAGGATTGAGAGACACGCTCTAGACAGCGGGCCCCGGCGCGGCGGCCGCGGTGATCGCCGGTCGGGTGGTGTCACCGCTGTTGACGTTCACCGACCGCGACCACCGCAGCCGCTCGCCCGGCAGGAACTCGACGGTCACCGTGTCGTGGAACGGCGACTCGACGAAGTACCAGTCCAGGATCAGGGTCCGGGGCGTGCTCCAGCGCGCCCCGGCCAGCACCCGTTGCCGCGCCGGCTGGTAGGAGTGGTGCAGCCGCCAGCCGGTGACCGTGCTCTCGGACTCCGTCCAGCCGCCAAGCCCGCAGTGCACGCGGTGGGTGCCCCGGGAGTCGGTGAGGCTGACGGTCAGCCGGTCGCCGGCCCGGTCGAAGCGCAGGCCGGTGAGGCCGTCCTCGTTCGGGTCACAGCGGTAGGCCCGGCCGCCCACGTCGAGGGTGGGCACGTCGAGGGTGGGCACGGCCGGCTGCACCGCCGGGGGCTCTCCGGCGGCGGCCAGCTCCTCGGCGAGGCGCCGGTCGTCGGACGCCGGGCCGGGGCCGTCGAACGCCGGCACCAGCAGCTCGTATACCAGCTCGGACAGTTCCTGATGGCGGCCGCGCGGGATGGCCGCGGTGAGCGCGACCACGGCGTCCTGGCGGGGCAGCACCACGCAGTCCTGCCCGAACATGCCGGAGGCGTAGTAGCTGTCGCCCGGCCCGAGCCAGAGCTGGTAGCCGTAGCCCCGGTCGATCCCGGCGCCCCCCGGCTCGACGGGCACGAACCGCGACCCGTCCCATGAGCCGGACGAGGCGCCGCGCACCCACTCCCGGGTGGCCCGGGCGACCCAGCCCTCCGGCAGCACCCGCCGCCCCTGCCACCAGCCATCATGCAGGTGCAGCACACCCCATTTGAGGAAGTCCACGCTGCGCAGGCTCAGGCCGTTGCCGCCGGAGCTGTAGCCCTCCGGGTCGGTGTCCCAGGTGTGCGCGGCGAACCCGAGCGGCTCGAACAGCCGGGGCCGCAGGTAGTCCGCGACGGTCTGCCCGGTGGCCCGCTGCACGACCGCGGACAGCACGTGCGACGTCGCGCTGCTGTAGGTGAAGCGCCGGCCGGGCGGGTCGGTTACCTCGGCGCTAAGGAACTCGGCCACCCAGCTGGTGTCGATCAGCCGCCAGGTCTTGCCGGACAGCCCGACCCGGTGCCCGGTGCGCATGGTGAGCAGGTCGCCGACCGTCATGGCGCGCAGCGGCTCCGACGCCGTCACCGGTACCTGGTCGGCGAAGAAGGAGACCACCTTCGCGTCCAGCCGCAGCCGCCCCTCGGCCAGCGCGAACCCGACCGCCGTGCCGGTGAACGACTTGGTGGCCGAGTGCGTCATGTGCGGCAGGTCGGCGCGGTAGGGCCACCAGTAGTGCTCGGTCACCACCCGCCCGGACCGATACAGCAGCAGGCTGTGCAGCGGTAGGGAACGGCGTTCCAGCTCGCCGAGGAATCGGCGGATGCGGCCGGCGTGCACGCCCACCTCGGCGGGTGCGGCACCGCGGAAACTCTGGTCGTGCGAGGTCAAACCCGCTCCAGTACTCGTGGTGGTCGGACAGTGCCGCCGGTCGGCCCGCGCCGCTCGGCAAGTCGTTCGGCGAGGCGGGAGAGGGCGATGTTGACCACGATGTAGATCACGCCGACCCCGACGTACGCCTGGATGAAGTAGCCGGTGAAGTCGCCGAGCACCTGCCCGCTGTGCAGCAGCTCCGCGATCCCCACCACGTAGCCGAGGCTGGACTCCTTGATCACCCGCACCATCTGGCCGACCAGTGCCGGAGTCAGCGCGCGCAGCGCCTGCGGGAGCACGACGTAGCGCATCACCTGGCCCTGGCGCAGCCCGATGGCCTGGCCCGCCTCGCGCTGGCCCCGGCCGATGGCCAGGATGCCGGCCCGCACGATCTCGGCGAAGATCGCGCCGGCGTGCACCACGATGGCCAGCACCAGCTGCCAGAACATCGGCAGCCGCACGCCCAGCATGGGCAGCCCGAACATGGCGAAGAACAGGATCAGCAGCAGCGGCATCGCCCGGCAGAACTCGATCGCGGCGGCCGTTGGCAGGCTCACCCACCGCCGCGCGGACAGCCGACCCAGCGCGAGCAGCACCCCCACCGACGCGGAGATCGCGGTGGCCACCAGCCCGATCAGCAGCGTCACCCACAGCCCGTCGAGCAGGAACCGCAGGTAGACCCCGTCCACCAGGATCGCCCAGCGCTCCGCGTCGAGCTGGCCGAGGTGGCCGAGTTGAGCGAGCATCGCGGCCAGCACCCCACCGACTCCCACAGCGGAGACGATCGAGGCGGTCCGCAGCCTGGCCCGCGCCTTGGGCCCCAGGGCATCGAACAGCAGCTCCTCGTTCATCGCCGCATCCGCACCCGTCGCTCGAGCAGCCGGGTGCCGAGCCCGACCGCGAGGTTGATGGCGAGGTAGCCGACGGCGGCGGTCAGGAACGCGGCGACCGGCTCGGCGCTCTCCAGGTTGAACGTGCGGGTCTCGCTGGTCAGCTCGGAAACCCCGACCGCAGCGCCCAACGCCGAGCCCAGCGCGGTGTTGATCAGAATCGTGCCCAGCGGCTGGACCATCGCGCGCAGCGCCTGCGGCAGCAGCAGGTCGGTGACCACCCGCCGGAAGGGCAGTCCGATGGCCCGCGCGGCCTCCACCTGCCCCCGGTCCACCGCCCGGATGCCGGACCGGATCGTCTCGCAGACATACGCCGCCGAGTAGCAGCCCAACCCCAGCACCAGGCTCCAGAACAGGGAGATCAGCAGCCCGGCGTCCGGCAGCGCGAAGACGATCATCACCAGGATCAGCAGCAGCGGCGCGTTGCGGACCACGTCGACATACAGCCGGGCGGCCACGCGCAACGGCCCGACCGGGCTGATCCGGCACACCGCCAGCACCGCGCCGAGGACCAGCGCCAGCGGGTAGGCGCACAGCGTCAGCAGGATGGTGGTGACGAACCCGCTCCACAGCTCGTCACCGTGCTCGAACAGAGCCGACACAGCGCGCACCTCCCGCCACCTCAGCCGTCACGATCCCGGCCGTCACGACCCCGGCTCCGAACCCAGCTCGGGTGGAGCCGGCGCCGTCGCGCCGCCCAGCAGCACTCCGACGGTGAGCTCCCAGAGCCGCCGCCAGGTGCCGTCGGCCATGATCTGCCGCAGGAATTCCACGACGATCTGCTTGAAGGCGGGGTCGTCCTTGGGCAGCCCAATGCCGAACGGGCTGCGGCCGAAGACGATGTCGGTCGCGCGGATCCGGTGGTCGACCGCGGTGCGGCCCAGCAGGATCGCGGTGTTCGCCGACCACGCCCGCACCCGGCCCTGCCGCAGGGCGGCGGCGCACTGGGTGATCTGGTCGAACCGGACCGGTCGGGCCGCCGGCACTGCCTTGCGCAGCGCCTCGTCGGCGGCACCCGGTTGCACCGCCACGACCTGGCCGGCCAGGTCCTGCAGCGTCCGGATGCCGGTGTCGTCGGCCGCCACCGCCACCCCGGAGCGCACCACCAGGTACGGCCCGGCGAAGTTGACCAGCCTGGCCCGGTTCGCGGTGATCGTGTAGGTGCTCAGCACCGCGTCCACGGTGTGGTTCTGCAGCATCGCTTCCCTGGCGTCCGCGCTGCCCACCAGGGTGTCCACCGAGGGGCGGCCGATCAGGTACTTGGCGAGCAGCTGCGCCATGCCCGCGTCGAAGCCGGCAATGTTCCCGGTGCGCGGGTTCTCCAGCCCGAACCCGGGGAAGGTGTGCACCCCGGACTGCACCAAGGTGCCCCGCTCCCGGATCCGGCGCAGCGTCGGGGTGTCCGGCAGGTCGACGCCCACCGGGCCTCGGTCGATCGCCGGCCCCTGGTCGATGGTCGTGTAGTCGAGCTTGGGCCCGGCGACCTCGGCGGGCCGCCGGCCGCAGGCGGCCAGCGCCGGTGCCACGCCGGCCGCCACCAGCGCGGCCCGCAGCAGCCGCCGCCTCGGCCACACTGCCGCGCACTGTGGGGTAGCCATCGCTGCCGCCGCCGCCCTGGTCAGTGCTGCAGGACACGGGCCAGGAAGTCCCGCGCGCGCGACGTTCGGGGGCGGTGAAGAACGTCTCGGGGTCGGCGCACTCGGCGATCCGGCCGTCGGCCATGAACACCACCCGGTCCGCCGCGCGGCGGGCGAACCCCATCTCGTGGGTCACCACGATCATCGTCATGCCCTCCGTCGCCAGCTCGGTCATCACGTCGAGCACCTCGCTGATCATCTCCGGGTCGAGCGCGCTGGTCGGCTCGTCGAACAGCATCAGCACCGGGTCCATGGCCAGTGCCCTGGCGATCGCCACCCGCTGCTGCTGCCCGCCGGAGAGCTGGGCCGGGAGCTTGTCCGCGTGCTCGGCCACCCCGACCCTGGCCAGCAGCAGCTCGGCCCTGGTACGGGCGGCGGCCCGGCTCGCGCCGCGCACCCGGACTGGCCCGAGCATGACGTTCTGCAGCACGGTCTTGTGCGCGAACAGGTTGAACGACTGGAACACCATGCCCACATCGGCGCGCAGGCCGGCCAGCTCCGCACCCTCCACCGGCACCGCGCGACCGTCGATCTCGACGCTGCCCCCGTCGGGCGACTCCAGCCGGTTGATGCACCGGCACAGCGTCGACTTGCCCGACCCGGAGGGCCCGATGACCACGACGACCTCGCCCCGCCCGACCTCGAGGTCGATGCCGACGAGCACCGGGGTGGCGCCGAACGACTTGCGCAGCCCGGTGATGCGCACCAGGGGAATCTCCGCCGCGCCCACGCCCATGACCGCTCCCCCGCCGATCCGACACTCACCGAGGTCAAGTAGTGCCAACTACGGTAAGTTCGAGTAAACGCAGTCTGCGGTAGCAGCTACTACCAGTCAAGGGGTGCTCGTGACGACTCCGAACGGGGCCGACTTCGCCGACTACGTGAGCGCGCGGCTGCCCACGCTGGCCCCCGCCGAGCAGCAGGTGGTGCGCTTTGTGCTGGCCAACCCCAGCGAGGTGCTGTTCCTCACCGCCGGGGAGCTGGGCGACGCGGCCGGCACCAGCGACGCGACGGTGGTACGCACCGCGAAGACGCTCGGCTACTCCGGCCTGCCCGAGTTGCGCCGCCACCTCGGCCAGTCGCTGACCCGGCAGACGGCCCCGTCGGCGCGGCTCGGCGTGGCGCTGGAGCGGATCGGCACGGCCCATCACCGCTCCATCGACCAGGCCGTCACCGAGGGGGTCGAGCAGATCCAGGAGCTGTACCGGCGGCTGCGACCGGCCGATCTCGAGGTGGCCGTGCACGCGGTGCTGCGGGCCCGGCAGGTGTTCACCTGGGGCCTGGGCACCTCGGGGCTGGCCGCCGAGTACGCGGCCACCCGGCTGACCCGGCGCGGGCTGCTGGTGCGGCACTGCACGGACACCGGCTTCCGGCTCGCGGACGCGCTGCTCCCGCTCACCGGCGACGACGCCGTACTGGCCTACCTGCCCGGCAACCTCAACCGCGACGCCGAAACCCTGTTCAGCCATGCCGAGCGGGTCGGCGCCGACGTCGTACTGGTGACCTCCAGCCTGTCCAGCCAGCTGAGCGGGCGGGTGCTGGTCGCGTTGCCGGCGCCGATGTCGGACACCAAGGTGACCGGCGAGATCCTGGCCGCCTCGATCGTGACCGACATCCTGGTCACCGCCATCGCCGGGCGGACCGTCGAGCGCTCCACCGCGACAGCGGAGCTGCTCACGCGGCTGCGCGGCGAGCTCGGCGAGAAGCCGACCCGCGCCCGGGTCAGCCGGAAACGTCAGCCCTGAGACTCGGCTCGGCGGCCGCGCGCCCGGCCGGTCCCGGGCCGTACCCGGGTCGGCGCAGGACCAGCACCAACACCAGCACCACCGCGCCGAGGCCGGCCGCCACGACGGGCAGCGACCGCACGCCGGACAACCCGATCACGACGCCGCCGACCACCCCGGACAGCCCGGCGCCGAAGTAGATGGCCGACGCGTTGAGCGAGAGCAGCAGGCCGCTGCCGGGCGCGAGCTCGATCAGCAGGTTCTGCACGGGCGGGTTGAACGACCAGGCGAAGGCGCTCCAGACGAACAGCGCGAGGCCGGCGCCCAGCACGGTGGTCGCGGTCAGCGGCAGCGTGGCCACCAGCGCGACAAAACCAACCGTGGCGACGAGCAGCGTGCGCATGATGCCGAACCGGTCGGTGGCGCGGCCGCCGAGGTTGTTGCCGAGCAGCGCGCCGACCCCGTACGCCAGCAGCAGCAGCCCGATCGTCGAACCGGTGGCCCCGGTGGTCACGGTGAGCAGCGGGACCACGTAGATGTAGACGCTCATGCTGCACAGCACGCCGAACACGGTCACCCCGAGCACGACGAGCACCCGCCGGTCGGCCGCCACGGCGAACCGCTCGCGCAGCCGGACCGCCGGTGGCGCGGCAAGTGTCGGCAGTGCCAGCCGCACCGCGCCGGCGCACGCCAGGCAGATCAGCGCGATCAGCCAGAACACGCCCCGGTAGCCGATCGAGCCGCCCAGCATGGTGCCGGCCGGCACCCCGATGATCAGCGCGAACGTCAGCCCGCCGAACACCCTGGCCACCGCCCTGCCGCGCTCCGCCCTCGGCAGCAGCCCGGTGGCGAACAACGTGGCGGCCGGCGTGTACACGGCGGCGCCGAGCGCGGCAACCACCCGGGCGGCGAGCAGCAGTGGGTAGTTCGGGGCCAGCGCGGAGAGCAGGTTGCCGACTCCGGAGACCAGCAGCGCCGCACACAGCAGGATGCGCCGGTCCCACTGGCCGGTGAGCGTGGCCAGCAGCGGCGCCCCGACCGCGTAGCTGAGGGCGAACACGGTGGACAGCTGGCCGGCGGCGCTCAGCGAGATGCCCAGGTCGGCGCTCACCGCCGGCAGCACCCCGGAGACGACGTAGGCGCTGGTCCCGACGGCGAACGCGCCGCCGGCCAGCAGATAGGTGCGCGCGGACATCGCTCAGCCTCCCGGTGGGAAGCGCTCGGCTTCCGGTGACCACCGTCGGGTCCACGTTGCGGTGAACCGGATAGTTGGACGGTTGCCAAACTAGCCAACAGTTGGCAAGGTGTCCAACAATTTGGCCGAGCCACGTCGATCCCCTGGGTCCGCTGGGTCCGCCCCACTGAGTCCGTCCCGATAGGTCCGCCCCGACCGGAGAGCGCGGGTGACGCGATGCGCGAGCTGTGGCATCCACCCACCGAGCACATCGAGCTTGCCCAGGTCATGCACGCGCTGGCCGACCCGGCCCGGCTGGAGATCGTGGCGCGGCTGGCCGCCGGCGGCGCGGAGAGCTGTGCCGCGGTCGGCAGCGGCATCGAGCTGCACAAGTCCACGATGTCGCACCACTACCGGGTGCTGCGCGAGGCCGGCGTCACACTGACCACGCTGGACGGGCGGGCGCGGGTGGTCCGGCTGCGCCGCGCCGACCTCGACGCACGGTTCCCCGGACTGCTGGACTCGGTGCTCGCCGCGCTCGCGCGGCCCAGTCCCCGGCAGCCGGCACCGACCGGCTGAGCCAGCGCCGGGGCGTCAGGTACCGGCCGGCGAAGTGCTCGACGGCGAGGCCGGAGGGGAGGCATCCGAGATGGGTAAGAAGAAGACGAAGAAGGGCAAAAGAAGAAGTGACCACCCGGCACTGACCGGGTCCGAGGCCGGGCCGGGGCGGTTCGACGACGCTCCGACCCGCCCCGGCCGGCGACTACTGTGCGCGCATCGCGGCGACGACCTCGGCCAGACTGACGTAGATCTTCTCCGGTAGGCCGCGCACCGCCTCGCGGAGTTGGAAGCTCGCGCCGTTGTAGTCGGCCCAAGCCACGACCTGCCAACGCGGCGCCGGATAGGTCATCCCGACGAGCGCATGGGCTATCTGGTCATTTCCGATACGTGGCATTCCGAACCTCCCCACGGGCGGACCTCCGGGCCATCACACGTGCCGCGCCGGCGAGTTGACCCCACCGGCGCGATGGCCGACCGCCTTGAGACGAGAACCCCACCGCGCCGCGGTGGATAGACTTCTGTCTTACCCCGGTTCAGTGAGTGATCGCCATCACAATTCCGGAAAGTTCACCGCGCTGTAGCACCTGGCGGCGGCGCGTTGCTGAGGACTCACTCGGCCGGACCGACCGGGTGGCCCGCCGCGATCACTCCCGGCGCGTCCATCACCCCAGGTCAGCGCCCGTTTCGCGGCGATCGACAGCCTGGAGCAAGGTCGTCACTCACTTCCGATAGGCGTTCGAGATCTGCCCGACGAGCACCGCGAAGGGCATCGCCAGGTCGGCGTACACGGCCTCGGCCACCGGTGCGGCGTTGTCGGCCATGACCTCGACCATCGCGGTGGCGTAGTCGGTCAGGATCACGCCCGCCTGCTGCATGCGCAGCAGGCCCGCCTCGCGCTTGGCCGCCGAGAACGTGCCGGACGCGTCGACCAGCACGTAGGCGTCGTAGCCCTCGGCGGTCGCGGCCAACGCCGGCAGCGCCGCGCAGACCTCCAGCGAGATCCCGGTGAACAGCAGCTTCTTGCGACCGGTCGCCTCGATCGCGGCGCGGACCCGGTCGTCGTGCCAGGCGTTGACCGTGCTCCGGTCGATCACCGGCTGCCCGTCGGCCAGCACCTCGGCGAGCTCCGGAATGAGCGGCCCCCACATGCTCTCGGCCGCCGTCGTGGTGGTCACGATCGGCAGCCCGAGGTCACGCGCCGCCCTGGTCAGCGCGGCGACATTGTGCTTGAGCTCGAGCAGGCCGATGTCCCGGACCCCGCTGTACAGGCCGACCTGGTGATCGACCAGCACCAGCGCGGCGTTATCGGCGGTGAGCGTCTCGACGAACTTCGTTGACTCCGACATGACTCGTCCTTTGGTCAGTATCAGTGATAGTCACTTTTAATGACTATCTACTGCCAAGCTAACCCTCGGACACGGACCGCGCAAGGAAACTTCTCCGGCTCACCGGGCCGATTCAGGGCATACCAGCAGGGCGGTGAGCGGGGACGGTCCAGGTCAGGGCAGCAGCACCGGCTTGATCGCCGCGCCGGCCTGCATCGCCTCGGCGGCGCGCTCGGCGTCGGCCAGCGGGAACGTCGTGACCAGCGCGGCGACCGGCAGCGCCCCGGACGCCACCAGCTCGGCCAGCCTCGGCAGGAACACCGGCGGGTTGCTGGCGCCCTCGACGATGCCCACGATGCGCTTGCTGTCGTTGACCAGGTCCGCGACGTCCAGCGCCGCGGTCACCCCGAACGGCGGCACCCCCACCACGCCGAGGAGCCCGCCGATGGCCAGGCTCCGCACCGCCTGCTGCAGGACGGCCGGCACCCCACTGCTCTCCAGGGCGTACTGGGGGCCGCCGCCGGTGAGGTCGCGCAGCGCGGCGACCACATCGGTGTCGCGCCCGTTGACCACGTCGGTCGCGCCGAGCCGCCCGGCCAGCTCCAGCCGCGGGTCCTGCACGTCGACGACGATCAATTGCCGCAGCGGCAGCAGCGCCCCGGCCATCACGGCGGCCAGCCCGACCGCGCCGGCGCCGAACACCACGAGCGAGTCGCCCGCGCGGGGCCGCAGCACGTTCAGCACGGCACCCGCCCCGGTTTGCACCCCGCAGCCGAGCGGCGCGAGCAGCTCCGGCGCCAGCTCGGCCGCCGCCCCGGTGACCGGCACGGCGTTGCGCTCGCCGGCCAGCGCGAAGGTGGCGAAGGACGACTGACCGAAGAAGCTGCCGTGGATCGGTGCCCCGGGGCGTCGCAGCGTCGGTGAGCCGTCCGGCCGGGCACCGTTGGTGAAGTTGTGCGCCACGAAGTCCCGGCACTGGGTCGGCGTGCCCGAGACGCACCCGGCGCAGTGCCCACACGAGTCGAACGTCAGCATCACCCGGTCACCGGGGCGCACCGACGTGACGCCGGCGCCCACGGCCTCCACCCGGCCCGCGCCTTCGTGTCCGGCCACGCCCGGCAACGGGAACGGGAAGTCGCCGGCCCGGACCGCGAGGTCGGCATGACACATCCCGACCGCCTCGACGCGCACGAGGACCTCGCCGGCCACCGGGTCGTCCAGCACGACGTCGGACAGCTCGAAATCGGCCCCCGGACCGGCGATGGTCAGGGCCCTGATGCTCCGGCTCATTCCGAATCCTTTCGCGCGCCGGGTCGAGATACCGAACTCGACCCGGCCCTGCTAGTAAGAGTCAGAGATTATCATGTTCAGTGACTATATTGGCGAGCTCAGTTCAGGTCCTGCAGCGACTCGCCGAGCGCGCCGAGCAGCCCGAGCAGGCCGTCCGACGACGCACGTTCCCCGTCGCCCCACAGCGGATGCCGCAGACGCGGCAGCCCGTCACTGTCCGGGCCGTCGGTCGACACCGAGTCCCGATCGTCGTCGCCGTCCGAGGTGCTGCCGCGATCCTCGGCGGTCTGCGCGGTGCGCCCCTCCTGGTGCCCGGACCGCACGGACTCGGCGCCCCGGGCGTTCAGCGACCGGCCGGCCGCTCCCGGACCGGTCGGTGCGGCGGCCACCCGCCCGCCGGGGCTGAGCAGGTCGGGAATCGACCCGCCGGGTCCGGACAACCCCGAACTGGCGCGGTCCGAACCGGTCTGGCCCGACCTGGCCCGGTCCGACCTGGCCCGGTCCGGGCTGGCCACGCCAGGGGTCGCTGTGCCTGGGCTGGACACGCCCGAGCCGGGCGCACCCGGAGTCCCGCGACCGGGCACCGCGGCACCAGGCACACCCGCACCGGGCGCGGCGGCGCCAGGCACACCCGCAGTGGCCCGGCCGGGCACCGCGGTACCTGGCACGCCTGGGGTGCCCCGACCGGGCGCGGCCGCCTGGGGTGTCAGCAGGTTCGGCACGCCGGGGGTGGTGGCCGGCGGCGCGCCCATCGTCAGCCCGCTCGACGCCGTGGACGTCTCGGGCACCGGCGTCGGCGCGGTGGCCCCGAAACCGAGCGTGCCCCACAACACGCCGACGACGCCCAGCACCAGGACCAGCGCCGCAAGCACCACGCCGGCATGCTTCGACCAGCCGGCCCTGGACGCGGAGTCGACCCGGCGAGGCGTAGCCCTCGGTGCACCGGCCGCCGCGGCACGTCCAGCCGGGCGCGTCGGCGGCGCCGGCCGCGTCGGTGGTGCTGGGCGAATCGGTGATGCTGGGCGAGTCGACGTTGCCGGCCGCGTCGGCGATGTGGGCGACGGCGATGCCGTCGGTGTCGGCCGCACCGGAGCCGACCGCACCGTGCCCGGCAGTCCGGAAACCGGCCGACCGGGGGCCGTCGGCGCCGAGGCCGACCGGCGCACCGAACCCCCGGCACCGGCCCCGTCAGCTGAGCCGCTGACCGGCTCACCGCCCATACGCCGGGCCGCCGGACCACCCGGCGTGACACCGGCAACCTGCCCAGCCGCCGGGCTCGCGGCGACCGCGGCGCCGGTCACACCGCCGGCCGCGGTCGAGCCGTCGCGATCGGGCTCCCCCGACTCACCCGCGTCGACGGACTGACCGGACGAGCCGACGCCGGCCGACGCCCCGGGCGACCCGACGCCGGCGCCTGCATCCAACGAACCCTCGGCAGCGGCCGCACCGAACGCACCCTCGGCGGACGGCCGGTCGAGCCCGTGCACAGCCCCGGGCGCGGCGGCCGGCGGACTGGTAAACAGGCTGGCGGCAGCGGACGCGGCCGACCAGCCGAACACCGCCTCGACAGCCGACGAAGCACCACTTGTCGCGTCTTTTTCCAACGACATGTGCGACCTGTCGTGCCTATTTCCAACGACAGGTCGAGTGGGGAAGTCCGACGCCGCCCTCACGTCCGCCGCCGACCCGCCGGCCGCCTCGGACGCACTCTCCGCCGACGTCGACCCGCCGGACACCCGCCCGGCGGCCGCCGCCCCACCGGCCGGGCCGGCCGCTCCCAAGCCACCGGACATCCGCTCGGCCGAGGCCGACCCACCAGCCGCGCCGGCCGCCCCAGACCTTCCGGACGCACCTACCTCCGGCGCAGACCCACTCGCGCCCGCCACCCCAGAGCCGCCGGACGCACGCCCGACCGTCGCCGAATCGCCGGGCGCCGAACCAGCCGACCCCGAACCACCGGACACATTCCCGGCAGACGCCGAACCACCGGCCACGCTCTCCGACCCAGATCCGCCGGGCGCCCCGGTCGGCGCCGACACGCCCGCCACGCGCGCCGGGGTCGAACCACCGGACGCACTCCCGGCCGACAACTCGCCGGAGGCGCTCGCCGCCGACGCCGCACCACCGGCCGGACCGTCGGACGAGCTCCCCCCAGCCGCCGACTCGACGGACGCGCTCGCGGCCGGCGACCGCCGACGACCCCGCGTCGGCGTCGGCGTCGGCGTCGGCGTCGGCGTCGGCGTCGACTCGCCGACCTCGCCCCCGTCCGGCGTGGCCGCCGATCGGCGCCTCGCCCGGGCCGGAGCCGACGCACCGTCACCCTCAGCCGGACCAGCCGCGGCCGACCGCCGACGCGCCGGAGTCGCTGCACCCTCGGCCGGGGTCGCCGTGGGGCGCCGCCGCCTGGTTGGTGCCGCCGCACCTGTCGTTCCCTCATCCGGCGTGGCCGGGGCCGCCCGTCGCCTGCCACGCACCGGAGCAGGGGCGGATCCATCCTCAGCAGCAGCAGCAGCGGCGGCCGACCGCCGACGCGTCGGAGCCGACGCGCCCTCGGCCGAGGTCGCCGCCGCCCGCCGGCGCGCCCGCGCCGGAGCTGGCTCGGCATCGGCGGCCGGAGCAGCCGGGCTCGCGGACTCCGCCGCGCCGTTCGGCGATACCGACCGGCCGGCCGAGCTCCCGGCCGCCGGCGCCCCGCTCGTGTCGCCCGGACCGGCCGCCGCCTCCGAATCGTTCGGTCTGCCTGGCCCGCCGGCAGAGCCGGTCCCGTTCGGGGTGCTGCCTTCAGCCGCCGCGTTCGGGCTGGTTGTCGTGGTGCGCGGTCGGGCGTGCCGGCCGGTCCGATCCGACCCGCTCTCGCCCGTCGCCGCGGCCGACTCGTCCGAAGCCGAGTCCGAAGCCGAAGCCGAAGTCCTGCCCGCTGCCGGTGCCGGCGCCGCGGCGTCCCCTGCCTGAGTGCTCCGGCCACGCGCCGGGCGCTTCGCTACGGGCGGGGCGGCGAGTGGCGCGCCGTGGTACGCCGGGTGCCAGCGCGGCTCCGACGGCTCCGACGGGTGTTGTTCGAGCGGCTGCCTCGGCTCCATCGGCTCGCGTGCCGAAGCGTCGGGGCCGGCGTGCTCGGCTCCTGTCTCCGTCAGTTCGGCCGCACGGGCGGCGGCCGACTCCACGTCGGCCTCGCGGGCGTCAAACACCTGGGCGTCAAACACCTGGGCGTCAAACACCTGAGCGCCGTAGTCCCGGGCCTCAAAGGCCCGGGCGTCGACCGCCTCGACGTCCGCGACCCTGGCGTCGAACACCTGATCGTCGAACTGTTGCTCGCCAACCCGCCGGTTGCCGAACCTCCGGTCATCGGCCGCGCGATCAGCGCTCGACCCACGATCCGCGCTCGACCCACGATCGGCGCTTGACCCACGATCCGCGTCGGACGCGCGGTCCGTCGACTCGTCGCCGGCCGCGCGACCAGAAACGGCCCGCCGTGCGCGGGGCTCGAGCCCCTCGCCCCCACCCTGAGACATCCACCCTCACCGTCGTGCACGTCGCCCGCCGGGCCACCCCCATGAGTCGGGAGCGCGCACCCGCGGAGCAGCCCAGCCACCCCTTGGACACCGTGCGCACCCGACCCGACCCTTCAGCGGCCGTCAGCCTCCATCGAGGCATCGGGTTTCACGGCGTCCCCTCTGAGGAACGAGCGCTGCGTGATCTAGTTACGCACCCAGTCACTCGAACGTGCACAACACACTCACGGCGCAGTGACTATACGTATTCGTTGCGCACGCAGCGTAGTAGTCGGATCGAGCAGCGGGGCGGCGGCCAGCTCTCCGACGTCTGCCCCGGACAGCCACGGCAGCTCCAGCGAGCCGAAACTGTTGGCCAATAGTCCCGGTGGCTGACGCGTTCAGCGGTGTGGGACGACGGCCTCCTCGGGCGCGGGCAGATCGAGCAGGAGATCTTGGTGGTCGACGTGAAGCCTGGTCGACGTCATGTCTCGCCGTTCGCTGTCGAGGGTGCGGGAGGCTCCGTTGTAGAACCTGCCCCGGCCGTACCGGACCGTGATGCTGCGCAGCTCAGGGAGGTCGTCGGCAAGCCAGGCGCCCATAGGCCTGCCGTGGCGACCTTCGACGAGGCCGGTGTGTGCGTTGCCGGCAACGGCAAGGCAGCGGACGCCGCGATCCGCGACCGCGGTGGCAACACGTTCAGCCATCCCACGATCACGCGCCGTCCACATCTGCTCGCTCGACATGGTCGCCGGGTCGACGCGGCGCGGGTCGAGACCGTCGAACAGCAGCAAGTTCACGGCCTCGGTCCGGGAACTGAGCTGGCTGAGTAGATGCAGATGGCCCGCGGTGACCCGTCCGTCGCCTAGCCACAGGAACGGGTGGTCCGGCAGCGTGCCGGTGGTGACCCAGGTGGCTACCACGTCGGCGAGCTCGGTTGGCCACTCCAGCGCGAGCAGGTTCACGTCCAGCAGGTCGACGAGCTCAGCGATCAGTCCGGCGGTCTGCAGGATTCCGTGGATCTCTCCGAGCAGCACCAAGCCGGTCGCATCGAGTGAGCCCTCAACTTCCCGCAGCGCGCGGTCCTCGACAGCGAGGGGCGGACGGGTTGGCGGGTTGGCCGCGGCGGTCTGGAGATCCACGATCGTGCTGACAACGGGCACATCGACATACTGCTCGGGACCGGGCACGCCGGCCCAGCCCCGAGCAGTCGCTGACTCAGTTGGCGATCGGTGCGTTCGGTGCGAGGCCCCAGAACAGCTGGGTGCCGAGTACGCCGACGATGTGGATGAGCACCATGTTGAGCATCATCGACTTCGCCGTATTTCGGCCGACCCCGACCGAGCCACCCCGGGCGGTGAACCCGTAGTAGCAGCCGACGAACGTGATCACCGTACTCATGGTGATCACCTTCATGAGCGAGTACAGGAAGTCCGCCGGGTTCTGGTACAGCCAGAAGATGTACAGATACCCACCGGGCGACACCCCGCCCAGGTTGACCACGGTGACCAGGTACGCGGCCACATAGGTCACGCCGAGACCGACCGTGTAGAGGAACGGGATGCACAGCCACACCGCCAGTACCCGGCTGCCGACCAGGTAGCTGCGTGACTTGATACCCATGACCTCCATGGCGTCGATCTCGTCGGCGATGCGCATCGAGCCGATCTCGGCGACCAGCCCGCAGCCCACCTTCGCGGCGAAGATGTACCCCCACATGTACGGGGACATCTCCCGCAGCGAACACCAGGCGTTGAACACACCCGAGTAGATCGGCGCACCGATCTGTTTGAGCGTGTAGCTGGCCTCCAGGCCGCACTCGAACCCGATCACGCCCTGCATCACCCAGATGATCAGGCCGCTGGACAGGATCAGGATGCCGGCCTGGTGCAGCACCTCGGTGCTGTACCGGCGCGTGTCGGGCAAGTTCCGGACGACCGATCCGGCGAACCGGGCGATCTCGCCGACCGAGGCGAGCACGTCCTTCACGCTGCCTCGGGTGTCCGGAGTGGAGACCCCGGCCGGAGTCGGCGAAGGGGCTGGCTTCTCTGTTGTTGTCATCGCTGCGCCCCCTTACCGGTAGACCTGCATGTCGGGGTTGAGCCCGAGCATCAGCGTGGTGAAGGCGAAGTTGAACATCCAGATGCCGGCGAAGGCGATCACCACGGCCTGGTTCACCGCGCGCCCCACCCCGATCGGTCCGCCCTCGGCGCGGTAGCCCTTGTAGCAACAGACGACGCCGATGATCAGGCCGAACAACGCGGTCTTGACCACGCTGCACCACATGTCCGTGGTGGTCGCGTTGTTCCAGAAGTTGCCGAAGTAGGCGTTGGTGTTGGCGTTCAGCTCCCACGCGGCGATCAGCCCGCCGAACACGCCGAAGCACAGGGCCACCACGTCCATCAGGCCGGTCATGATCGTCAGCGCGATGACCCGGGGCAGGATGATGGTCCGGATGGGATCGACGCCGAGCACCTCCATGGCGTCGAACTCCTCGCGGATGCGGCGAGCGCCCAGATCGGCGGTGATCGCGGTGCCCATCACACCGGCCACCACCATCGCATTGATCCATGGAGCGAACTCGCGGACGCTGGCCATCAGGAAGAACGAACCCAGGCGTTCCGGGATACCGAAGAGTAGGAAGATGTTGCCACCCTGCAGGCCCGGCGCGCCGAAGCCGAATGCCGTACAGGAGATGATCATAGGCAGCCAGCAGAGCTTCAAGATGTCGAACATCTGCTCGCGGACGTCGCCCCAGTAGCCGGTGGGCTTGGTGATCGCGCTCTTGAGCACCGCGATCAGCAGTTCGAACATTTCACCGGCCTGTTGCAGCGGTCGGGTGGCCGCGCCCTGCGCGACCCGCAGCCCCTTGCCGAACCTCGGCACCAGGACTGCACCGGTACTCCCTGGTGGCGCCTCGGCGTTCGGTCTCACGTTGCTCATCCCGCTGGTCCCTTCGGTGAGGTGGATAGGGGTATGGCAACTGTGACCGTATGCCCCAAATGGCCGCGGCGGCCCCGGTGTCCCCTGTTCGGGGGGGTGTCCGGAGCGCGGGAGCCCTCGGGCGCGGGGCAGTCGGGGCTGGCTCGTAGGGTGCCTGCCGTGGTGATGCAGGATGTGCGCGTGTCGATGGCCGATGAGGCGGTCGCCCGTCGGTTGAAGGCGTTGGCGTGCACCGCGCCGCTGCACGACCTTGACGCGCGCAAGCCGCACCTGGAATGGGTGGACGGCACCCGCTACCAGATGGCGGAGATCGCGCTGGTGGCGATCGACCAGGTCACCCTGGCCATGGACTTCGACCACGGCGCCGACCAGGAGCAGGTGGTCCGCCGGGTGGTGCCGTTCATCGCCGCGCAGGGCCCGGACCGGTCGGTCGAGGAGCACCAGCGGGTCGGCCACTGGGTGGTGGACAGCCTGCTCAACGTGGGCAGCATGGACCGCGGTTTCCAGGTGGACTACGGCACGTTCGACGAGGCCGGCGGGTACGTGCGCCGCCGGTTCGACTTCAAGCTGCTGGTGGAGCTGGCCGCCCCGGACGGGCAGGTGTACCTGCGGGCCACCGACGAGGCGATCAACGTGCTGGTCGGCGCGCTGGACACGGACGTGGAGTCCGCGCAGGTCGCCGCCGAGGTGAAGCTGGAGAACCTGATCCGGCGCGGGCGGCTGGGGGATGCCCGGCTGGCCGCCGAGCAGGCCCGTTACCGCACGGTGCAGTACGCCGAGGCGCTGCGCGCGAAGCTGGACGCCACCGCGCGGGACGTCCGCTCGGTGGACTGGTTGGCGGCGGTGCCAGAGCTGGTGGAGGAGGCGCTGGCGCACATCGAGTCCCGCTACCGGGCGGAGACGGCGATCCTGAGCAACATCGCCGACGCCCGGGACGGGGCCAGTGAGCCGGGGCGCCGCCGGCAGGCCGCCGAGCTGGTGGGCATCGTCAACGACTGCATCCGCCGGCACACCCAGCTGCAGGCCCGGCTGCAGGAGGCGGGCGCCACCTTCCGCGCCGAGCAGGACCGCCAACAGTTCAGCGGCGGCCCCGGGCGCGCGGCGGTGGACGTGTTCGGCCAGCTGCTGCGCCCCTGCCTCGGGTTGGGGGTGGCCACGGCGGTGTCGCCCACCTCGGCGTTCTTCGGGGCGGCGGCGGGCGTCCGGGTGCCCAGCGTGCTGAGCCTGGGTGGCATTGTGGAGACGCTGCTGGTGCCGCCGGTGGAGCGGGACCCGTTCGGCGCCGAGGTCCCCGAGCCCGAGCTGATGGACGCCGAGCCGGACCGGTACAGCGAGGAGCAGTGGCAGCGCTCGGCGGACCTGTTGCGGCTCCCGGACGTGGGCCGTCGGCTGTCCGGGCTGCTCGCCGAGGCACGCGCGCAGGACCCGGACCTGCCCGGACTGGTGGTGCTGCGGGTACTGCACGCGGTGGGCACCACGATCGCCGGCGGGCGCGGGCAGGGCGACGACGGCGTGTGCCTGGCCCTCGACGACGGCACGGTGCTCCAGGACCCCGAGTTCGGCGGCAGTGACCTGCTGGTGACGCTCGCCGGGCTGGAGGCGCTGGCCGCCCGGGCGGAGCCGGGGGAGGTCGCGTGAGCCCCGACGTGCTGCGGCCCCGGGACGCGGAATCGGCGGCCCAGCTGGTGGCCCTGGGCATGCGCCCGAAGCTGCTGCCCGCCCGTGACCCGGTGTACGCCGCCCTGGTGGTGCGCTACCGCGACGACGACGGGTTCAAGGATCTGGTGCACCGGGTGGCGGCCGGCTTGGGGCTGGTCGTGCTCGCCGTGTCCGACCAGTCCGGCCTGGTGCTCGCCGCCACCGAGGACTCGGTGTTCGAGATCAAGATGGACGAATACGCCCGGCGCACCGCGCTGCAGAACCGGCAGGCGGACAAGGTGTTGCACGGGCTGACGCACCTGGCGATCGCCGCGCTGGCCTTCCCCCGCCCGGACGACCTGGGCAACGACGCGTACGTGGGCCGGGTGTCGGTGGACCTGGTGGACGCCGCTGTGCGGGAGGCCTGCCGGGTGCTGGAGGAGCGGGTGACCGGGTCCGGCGAGGATGGTGACCCGCGCTCCGATGCCCCCGAGCTGGAACGGGTCTGGCGGGTGTACCTGCGCCGCCCGGCGGCCGCCGCCACCAAGGACGGCCGGGTCGCCTCGGACACCACCCGGGGCATCGCCGCCCGGGCACTGCGGTTCCTGGCCGAGCAGGGGTTCCTGGTGGCGGTCGGCGAGGAACCGCACCGCTCGGGTACCTACCGCACCACTCCGCGCTACCAGGTGCAGGTCCGCGAGCTGGCCGCCCAGCGCACCTTCGACGAGCTGCTGGAGCTGGGTGTGCTCCCGGCGCCGACGACCGGGGGGAGCCTGCACGTGCTCGCCTCGGACGTACTGGCTTAGGAGGCCACGGATGTACGAGCTGTCCCGGGTACGGCTGTTCTCGGTCGGCCCCCCAGGCGCCCGCTACCAGGACGTCTGCCTGGACTTCCGGGGCGTCGGCCCGGCGGTGCGGTCGACGACGCAGGGTGACCTGTTCGCCCCGGACGACCTGGAGCGGGTGCCGCGCCGGCCCTCCCCGGCCTCGGTGCTGTTCCTGGAGAACGGCGGCGGCAAGTCGGTGCTGCTCAAGCTGGTGTTCTCGGTGCTGCTGCCCGGGCGGCGGCAGGTGGTCGGCACCACGAACACCCGGGTGCTGGAGAAGTTCGTGCTCGGCGACGACGTGGCCCACGTGGCGCTGGAGTGGATGCACACCGTCACCGGGGAGCGGCTGGTCACCGGGAAGGTGTCCGAGTGGCGCGGGCACGTGGTGTCCACCGACCCCGCCAAGCTTGTCGACTGCTGGTACTCGGTGCGCCCCGGGCGGTCCTTCCAGCTCGACGACCTGCCCTTCACGGTGGAGAAGCGACGGGTCACCCTGGCCGGGTTCAAGGAGCGCATGGAGCAGGCGCACAGCGGTGATCCCGCGCTGCGGCTGGTGTGGCGGACGGTGCACCGCGAGTGGTCGGACCACCTGGTCGAGCTGGGGCTGGACCCGGAGTTGTTCCGCTACCAGCGGGCGATGAACGCCGGGGAGGGCGAGGCGGCCGAGGCGTTCTCCTTCCCCAGCGACGAGGCGTTCGTGGACTTCCTGCTGCGCGCGGTGGTGGACCCGGACGAACCGAGGGGGCTGGCCGAGGTGGTCGCCGGCTACGCGGCCAAGATCGCCCAGCGCGCCGAGCTGGAGCTGGAGCGCGAGTTCGTCGAGGGCACCATCGAGCGGCTCGGCCCGCTGGCCGCCGCCGACCAGCGGGCCGGCGCCGGCCGCGCGGCGGAAGAGACCGCTCGCCGGGCCGCCAGGGAGCTGGCCGTATCGATCGCGGCCCGGCGGGACCTGGAGGCGGGGCGGGTCGGCGTCGCGCGGGACGCGCTGGACGTGGCCACCGAGGCCGCGTGGACCTCCGGCGCCGAGCAGCGGCGTACCCAGGACGTGGCGGCGGAGCTGCGCCGGCAGGTCGCGGTGCTCAAGTTCCAGGCCGCCGAGGCGATCCGGGACACCCTGGCGGAGCAGAAGGACGCCGCCGCCGAGCTGGTCGACGCCTGGCAGGCCGTGGAGCCCGTGCTGCGCGACCAGCTGGCCACCGCGGAGGCGGCCCGGCTGCGCCGGGTGGTCACCGCGGAGCAGGAGAAGGCCCGCCCGGTGTTGGCGGCCCGCCAGGCGGCGGCGGCCGCGCTGGCCGATGGGCTGCGCGCGGTGGTGGACGACGCGATGGAGGCGGCGCGCGGCGCGGCGGAGCGGGCGCGCGCCTCGGCGGCCGAGGCCGAGTCCTCCCGGGCCCGGGAGCTGCGCTGGAGCAACGAGGCCGCCGAGCACCGGGCCGCTGTCGACCAGGCGCACGGCGAGCTGGGTCGCATCCGAGGGCTGGTGGCCGAGGCGGTGCGGGATGGCCTGCTCGGGGCGGCCGAGGATGTACCGGCGGCGGCGACCGACGCGGCGGAGCGGGCCGGAGAGGCCGCCGCCGGGGTGGAGGCTACCCTCACCGAGCTGGCCGGGCTGCGCGCCGCCCGGCGTGCCGAGGACGCCACGCTGGCCGAGGCGCACGCGCGGGCGTCCGCCCTGGCGGCGGGGGCGGCGACGGCATCGGCCCGCTGGCGGGACGCGCAGGCCCGGCACGCCGAGCTGGCCGCCGAGCCCCGGCTGGCCGAGCTGCTCGGGGTCGACTCGGTGCGCGTGGACAGTGACGCGGCGGCGGTGCTGGAGCGCCTGGCGGCCTCCCTCGCCGCGCTGGAGGAGGAGCGCGCCGAGCTGCGCGACGCCCAGCAACGGGACCTGCGGGCGCTGCGCGCGCTGGGGGACGGCGGCCTGCTGCCCGAACCCGCCGAGTTGGAGCAGGCGCTCGCGGTGCTGGAGGCCGCCGGGGTCGCCGCCCACTCCGGCTGGCGCCACCTGTCCCGGCTCGCCGAGGACGACCGAGTGGCCGCCCTGCACGACGCCCCGCACCTCGTCTCGGGCGTGCTGCTCAACGACGCCTCGGACGCCGGTCGGGCACGGGCGGCACTGACCGAGGCCCGCCTGCTGCCGTGCGCCCTCATCGCCGTCGGTTCCGCCGAGGCGCTGTGGCGCACGGCCGGGCGAGCCGGCGCGTCCGGGGTGGACTCCGCGGTCGGGGTGGACTTCGTGGTCCCGCCCAACCCGGCGATGTTCGACGAGGCCGCCGCCGATCGGGTGCGCGCCGAGTTGACCGAGCAGACCGGTCGCCGGCGCGAGCGGCTGGCCGCCGTGGACGCGGCCTGGGACGCCGACCGCACGCTGGTCGAGCGATTGCGCAACTGGCGGGACAGCTACCCGGTCGGCGCGTTGGGCGAGCTCGCCGACGCCGACGACCGGGCGCGGGCGCAGGCCGAGGTGGCCGCCGCGCGCGCCGACCGGGTCGCGGCCGGGGTGGCCGAGCTGGACGCCCGGTCCGACCGCCTGGACGCCGAGCTGCCCCCGCTGCGCGCCGCCGAGTCCGAGGCGCGGGACCGGGCCGCCCAGCTCGCCGCGCTGCGCGCCGAGGTGGACCGGCGCGGGCAGCTGACCGAGGTGGTGCTGCAGCGGACCGCCGCCGCGGCCGCCGCCGACGCGCAGGCCCGGCAGGCGGGGGAGACCGCCGCCGAGGCACACCGGGACGGCCAGGAGCACCTGCGTGCCCAGGACCGGGGCAGCGCGGTGGCCGCCACCGCGCGGGACGATCTCGCCGAGCTGCCCATCGAGGCCACCCAGCCCGGCGCCGGCTCAGGTACCGGCCGGGCCGCCAGCACCGGCTCAGGTACTGGGTCAGGCACGGACTCCGGAACGGACTCCGGCACCGGATCTTGCACCGACTCCGGCACCGGATCTGGCACGGACTCCGGCACCGGGTCAGATACCGGACGGGCCGCCGAGAGCGCGCCGACCCAGCCGCTGAGCGTGCTGCGTACCGAGTACCGCCGGGCCGAGGCGGCCTACGCGGCCGCCGAGGTGGACGCCGACCTGCGCGCCGGCCTGGGTGCGGCCGAGCGGGAGGCCGAGTCGGCGCGCGCGGCCGTCGACCCGCTGCCCGACCAGGTCCGCAAGCGCGCCGACCAGCTGCTGCGCGGCCCGGACGGCGGGGACGCCCCGACCCGGCGAGCAGCGGCGGAGCAGGCGGTGCGGGTGCTGCGTGAGGTGGAGTCGCGTCTACAGGCCGCACACACCGAGGTGGCGCTGGCCGGCAAGGCCCGCGACGAGTACCGCCCGAGGCAGATCTCTACCGGCCCGTACGGCGTTCCCCGCGACATCGAGCACGGGACGGAGCTGGTGGCGCGGGCCGACCTGGAGCGGGCGGCGGCGGAGCGAGCCGCACTGGCCACCGAGACGCGCCGGGAGGCCGCCGAGGCGGAGGTCCGCGCCGTTGAGGTGTCCTCGGACGGGTTCGTCCGGCTGGTGGACGGGCTGGACGACGTGCCGGGTGGCGGCGAGGCGGATGCGTTCGACGGGGACGTGAACACCGCCTCGGCCCGCTGGGTGGCCGCGCGTGCCCGGCTGCGCGAGGCCACCGCCGCCCGCGAGGCGATCGACTCCGAGGTGCGCCGGGCGGCGGACGACGTCGCCCACCACGCCCAGGAGGCCCGGTTCGGGAACGTGACCAGCCCGGTGCGGCGGCACATCCTCGGGGTCACCCGGGCCGAGATGCCGTCGTTGGCCGCCGACTGGACGACCTCGCTGCGCCCCCGGCTGCGCTCGCTGGACGACGATCTGGCGAACATCGGCCGGCACCGATCCGGCATCGTGACCCGGCTGGGCGGCATGGTCGGGGAGGCACTGCGCACCCTGCGGCTGGCGCAGCGGCTCTCGCAGCTCCCGGACGGCCTTTCCGGCTGGTCCGGCCAGCAGTTCATCCGGTTCCGGTTCGACGAGATCGACGACGACACCCTGCTGGCCGAGGCGTTGGGCGAGGTGGTCGACCGCACCGCCGAGAGCTACCTGAGTGGTGGCAAGGAGCAGCGGGACGGCATGTCGCTGCTGCTGCGCGGGGTGCGCGCGGCCATGCCCCAGGGCGTCCGGGTGGAGATGCTCAAACCGGACGCGGTGCTGCGCACCGAGCGGCTTCGGGTATCGGAGATCCGGGACGTGTTCTCCGGTGGCCAGCAGCTCACCGCCGCGATCGTGCTCTACTGCACGATGGCCGCGCTGCGGGCCAACCAGCGGGGCGAGGGTCGCCGGCCGCATGCCGGGGTGCTCTTCCTGGACAACCCGATCGGCCGGGCCTCCGCCGGGTACCTGCTCGAGCTGCAGTTCGGCGTGGCCAGGGCGCTCGGCGTGCAGCTGGTGTACACCACCGGGCTGTTCGACGCCGGGGCGTTGAGCGGGTTCCCGTTGATCGTCCGGCTGCGCAACGACGCCGACCTGCGCGCCGGCCGCAAATACCTGTCGGTGGACGAGCAGATCGCCCGGCGCCTCGACGAGCTGCCTGAGGAGGACGGCACCGGCCAGCTCGCCGCCGTCCGCATCTTCCGCCGCCCCGAACCCGCCCAGCTCTGACCCCCGCCCGGGCCGGGAGCGCCCGCCCCGGCGCCCGGCCCGGCGCGCGAACTCCCCACCTCGCACACCTGACCTGCACTTCGCATACGGCGCGCCGTTTGTCTATCTTGCGAGCCCTCGAAACGGGCGCTCTGGCTGCGCATCCAGCGGTCCTGGCCGTGGGCCCGCGACCTCGCCGCGGCGTATACCCGGCTCGCGGCACTGCCCGTCCCGGCCGGTTGACCTTCCATCGCGACACGACGAGCAGCGGAGCGACCGGCAGAACCAGCACGCCGGAAGCCTCACCATGCGCGTCCCCCAGAAGCAACCCCCCGCAACAACCGTCACCCCGAACGCAAGATCAATTCGTGGCCCTGATGAATGACCGGGGCTGCCCTGTAGTACTAACAGCCCGAAGACCTGTCAAATCGCCGTCAGGTGGTCGCCTTCGGGGTGACGGCCACCGGCTTGATCATGTTCTGGTTGGGAATCGGTCCATCGCGGCGTTTGGTGGGGGCGTTGGTTGTTCAGTTGTGCCAGACGGCCGCGGCGTGGGCGTACAGGCGTGAAGTGACGTGGTTGCTTCTGGCTGAGCTGCCGCCGCGACCGTGGTGGCCGCTCGGACGAAGGCGGCGACGGTTGCCGAGTGTGAGTCGTGCGGCCACGCTACGGCCAGAGTGGCTGGCTCCAGGTCGGCGACCGGCCGGTAGGCGATCTCGGGCCGCGGATATCGCCGGGTGAGCGAGGCGGGGAAGAAACAGACGATGCTGCCGAGCTCGACGAGTTGGAAGATCTGCGGTAAATCCGAGTGGCTTCGCGCCGAGGTCTGCGCGGGCGTTGCGGTCCCGGACGGGCTGGGATGAGGATCGCGTGCTCCGGCGTACCGGTACGGGCCGGGAGCGACGCCCTGGTCCGCGGGGGATTCATGGTGCCGGCCCACGAGGGCTGGGCCTCTCCTGACCGCCTCAAGATGTCGTTGTTCTCAGGTAAGGGATGACCGGGCGTGGCGGCGTTGATCCAAGGTCGCCCAACGACTACTGGTTCGTCGGGACACGCTGGTCACAGGCAGGTTCAGTTGCTGCCGGTCGGTGGTAGGACCTTGGCTGCTTGCCCCCGATCACGGTCATCCGTGCTGCCTCCATGATCAGAAGTTGCACCGATCTTCTTGCCGCCCCACGTCGAGGTGGACCGTGCGCGCCGTTGCCGAATCGAGTGGGTGCCCGATACGGTTGGATACGATTAGAACAGGTTTCAGTTTTGGCTTGGCGGGCGGACCGAGGAGCGCACATGGCTAACAGGTCGCCGCGCGGCGATGCGGCCGACTACGTGGTCATCGGGTCGGGCAGCTCGGGGGCCGCGATCGCGGGCCGGCTGGCGGAGTCGGGTGCGAGCGTGATCGTGCTCGAGGCTGGTAAGAGCGACGAGAAGCTGCTGGTCAAGAAGCCGGGGATGATCGGCCCGATGCATGCGGTGCCCCAGCTCAAGAAGACCGTCGACTGGGGCTACTACTCGGTGCCGCAGAAGCACCTCCTCGATCGCCGGATGCCGGTGCCTCGCGGCAAGGTGGTCGGCGGTTCCAGCTCCGTCAACGGCATGGTCTATGTCCGCGGCAATCGCGCCAACTACGACTCCTGGGCCGCCGAGGGCAACGTGGGCTGGGACGCCGACAGCGTCAACGCCGCGTACAAGCGGTTGGAGGACTTCGAGGACGGAGAGAACGCCTTCCGGGGCGCGGGAGGACCGATCCGGGTCACTCGCAACACGACCCCGCAGGAGGGGTCGCTGCAGTTCCTCCACGCCACCGCCGGCGTGATCGGCTGCGGGATCCTCGACGACTACAACGCCGAGTCACAAGAGGGCGTCAGCCGCATGCAGCAGAACGCCGCCGACGGCCTGCGCTACAGCGCGTCGCGTGGCTACATCCACCATCTCGCGCCCCCGGCGCTGGAGCTGCAGTTCGGGGTGCTGGCGGAGAGGGTTCTCATCGAGAACGGTCGTGCGGTCGGCGTACAGGTCGTCGACGCCGACGGCACCCGGCGCACCCTCCGCGCAGGCAAGGAGGTCATCCTCTCGGCCGGGTTCGTCGGATCCGCGCAGCTGCTCATGCTCTCCGGGGTCGGCCACGCCGAGCACCTCAAGGACCACGGCATCGACGTTGTCGCGGATCTGCCGGTCGGCGACAACCTGCACGACCACATGTTCCACGCGCTGACCTTCCACGTCTCCTCCTGCACGCACAAGGGCACGGCGACGTACTTCGCCCGCGGCCTGATCAAGGAGCTGGTCCGCCCCGGCACCACCTTCCTGACGAACACGGTCTTCGAGGCGATCGCGTTCCTCAAGACCTCCCAAGCCGGCGCGATCCCCGACCTCCAGCTGCATCTCCTGCCGTGGGCCTACGTGTCACCCAACCAGGACGCGCCGATCCGGCACGACGTCGACAAGCGCCCCGCACTCACCGTGCTGACGACGCTTATCTATCCGAAGAGCCGTGGCACGCTGCGGCTCGCTTCGGCCGATCCCACAGCGGCGCCGCTCATCGACTTCCAGTACCTCGCCGACCCGGCCGACCTCGAGGTGCTCGGCGAGGGCTCGGAGATGACACGCGAGATCTTCGGCTCGGCGGCGTTCAACGGCGCGGTGAAGGAAGAGATCCACCCGGGCAGGCAGCTGCGCGGCCAGGAGCTGCGCGACGCGATCCTCAATCGCGCGACGTCGGTCTACCACGGCGTCGGCACCTGCCGAATGGGCGTCGACGAGCTCGCCGTCGTCGACCCGGACCTCAAGGTCCGCGGCGTCGAGGGGCTGCGGGTCTGCGACGCCTCGATCATGCCGTCGATCACTGGCGGCAACACCAACGCGCCCGCCATCATGATCGGCGAGATGGGCGCGCAACGCGTTCTTGCAGGCAGGTAACCGGGATAGGACCATGAACCTTACCCCGATCGAGCTCACCCGCCCGGAGTCGACGACCGACGCGTCCCTGCGGCGACTTGTTGCCAGGGTACCGGGTTCGTCCGGCGCGGCCTGGAAGCTCACCGAGGTCTACACCGGCGAGACGCTCGTGGAGCTGCCGCAGTCGACCCCGGACGACATCGCGGCGGCCTTCGCCATCGCGCGCGCGGCGCAGCGGAAGTGGGCCGCCACCCCGCTCAAGCAGCGGCTGGCGGTGTTCAAGCGGGCGCATACGATCTTTGTCAAGAACGCGCGGACCGTCGCCGACCTCATTCAGGTCGAAAGCGGCAAGAACCGGCGGATGGCGATCGAGGAGACCTGCGACCCGCCGATGGTGATGAGTCACTACCTCAAGCGGGCCACCAAGGTGCTGGCGTCGGCCAGGCGCGGCGGGCCGGTGCCGCTCCTGACGACGTCGACCGAGAGCCGGCAGCCCAAGGGCGTCGTCGGCATCATCGCGCCGTGGAACTTCCCGTTCGCCACCGGCATCTCCGATGCTGTGCCGGCATTAATGGCGGGCAACGCAGTCGTGCTCAAGCCCGACAACAAGACGGCGCTCTCGCCGCTCTACGGCGTTCAGATGCTGGAAGAGGCCGGCCTGCCGGAGGGCTTGTTTCAGGTGGTGTGTGGCGAGGGCCCGGACGTCGGACCCACTCTCATCGACCATGCCGACTACATGATGTTCACCGGTTCTACGGCCACCGGCAGGGTGATCGGCGAGCGGGCTGGCAGGAACCTCATCGGCTGCTGTCTCGAGCTCGGCGGCAAGAACCCGATGATTGTGCTCGAGGACGCCGACCTGGAGGCGGCCGTGCAGGGTGCGGTCTTCGGCGCGTTCGGCAACACCGGCCAGATCTGCATGCACATCGAGCGGATCTACCTGCCGGAGTCCCGATACGACGAGTTCAGAGGCGCGTTCGTGGCCAAGGCCAAGGCGCTCGACGTCCGCGCTGCCTACGACTTCGGTCCCGAGATGGGCTCGCTCGTCTCCGTCGACCACATGCGCCGCGTCAAGTCGCACGTTGACGACGCCGTCGCACAGGGCGTCACCGTGCTCTGCGGGGGTAGGCCCCGGCCCGACCTCGGCCCGGCGTTCTTCGAGCCGACGATCCTCGAAGGCGTCACGAAGGACATGCTCTGCGGCGTCACCGAAACCTTCGGGCCCGTTGTCGCGCTGTACAGGTACGGCACCCTCGACGAGGCCGTCGCGCTCGCGAACGACACTGACTACGGCCTCAACGCATCAATCTGGGGTAGCGATGTCGACGCCGCGTGCGCCGTGGCCGCGCGCATCGAGTCCGGCAACGTCAACATCAACGACATCCTGGCCGCCGCTTACGCCGCCAAGGGGACGCCGTCCGGCGGTGTCAAGAACTCCGGCGTCGGGGCCCGTCACGGCGACCAGGGCCTGCTCAAGTACACCGACGTCAAGAACACGGCTGTGCTCAAGAAACAGGTCATGGGCCCCCGGCCGGGCCAGAGTTATGAAAAGTACGTCGAGGGCATGTTTTCCGCGCTGAAGATCATGCGGCGATTGCGCATCCGGTAACCGTCGTACCACCTTGTCGGGTTCCAGAACTCGGCCGCTGGGGTTGACCTGCGGTTTTAGGCTGCCCGTTCGTACTCGTTGATCAGGCCTCCGAGGATCGGTCGCCGGCTGATCCGCTGCTGGTCAAGGTCCGGGCCGGGATGATCGGGGCGTGGCGAGAGAAGTCGCTGCACCCGGTGTGGTCGCCGACCGCTGTAATGGGCGCCGTACTCAGCGAGTACGGTCCGCAGGTGCCGCTCACCGAAGATCGCGGCTATCCCTGTCAGGATTGCAGGCAACCGTACTGTCCTCAGTGCGGAAACTGCCGTTGCCAGCGGATTGTCCAGAGGCGCGCCGGGTCAGTTCGCCGAGGTTGTTCCGCGAGCCGAGGAGCTCGGCGAGAAGTCCCTGAACGCCGACATCGCCCGTGTCGACGGCGAGTTCCGCCAGCTCGGCCGTTTTCCCAAGGCGTGCGAGTACCACGGGTAACTGCCGGCGGCTATACCTATCGCCCGCGGCCGCGCGTTCGCGCAGCGCCGAATCGTCGTTGCGTTGAGCGAGAAGCTTCGCCAGGTGACGTGCCGCCGCTGTGTCCTTCGCACCGTCTGGACCTGCTCGTCGGGCGAGTTCCTGTTCGTCATTTCTGTGGTGGAGCCGGGCGGGCCACACGTTCGGATGCGAATGCGTCTTCGGCGTTCGCGCGGCGGTGGAGTTCGTCTTCGTCGCCACGTTTATCGAGGCGGTGGGCGAGAACCCAAGTCGCCGGTCGATCCCCCGCGTCGGCTCGCGCAACCAGCTCGTCCTAGCGATTCGCGGTATCGAGGTATCCGGCAGGCACTGATTCAGCGTGATCGTCGCCGTGATCGGCGCGGGCACGCAGCTGTTCCAGATTGTCGTCTTGCTTCAGTAGAAGCCAAGCAAGGTGCCTGGCAGCGTCGTGGCCCCCCTCAGGGCTCCAGGGCGTCGAGTCTGGGCGCGCATCCAGACGGGCGGTCAAGGTGGCCACATCACCACGCCTTGCGAGTAACTCGACCAGCCGCTCCTCGGCGTAGCCGCTGCCCGCTGCGGCACAGCGGGCGAGTGCCGCTTCATCGCCTAATTCGCACCGGCCACAGCCCCAGAGGCATCGCCGACGCCGGCGTCCGCTCAGCATCGTCGAGAAAGTAGCTGAACGCCTGGTCACCCCAACCCCGTTGTCGGACCAGGTGACCGCTCGCGCCAGCGATCGGTCGGCGAGCCTGCGTCAGAGCGGTGTCGAACGAGGCCGTCAATGAGTCATCGACGAGGTGCTCGGGCAGAAACAGTCGATGCGCCGCGAGCAAGAGGGCGCGGAGTAGGCGAAGTGCAAGCGCGCTGTGCGAAGTGCCAGCTGGCTGCCGCCGTGCCACTTCGCATACCGGGCTGCCACTTCGCACACTGTGCATACTGTGCGAAGTGCAGGCTCGGTGTGCGAAGTGCGGCCGGGAAGTATGGCCGGTCCAGGTGCCAGCCGTCAGGCTTCGATCGCGGCCAGGTCCCTGGGGCGCACGTGCCTTGGCGGCATTGCCAGCCGCGCGAGCTTGCGCAGGACCTGGGCGTACTGGATGTGCAGCAGACCGGTGGTGTAGGGCAGGTCGTACTCCGCGCAGAGCGCGCGGACCTCGATGGCGATCTCGGCGTAGCGGTTGCTGGGCAGGTCGGGGAACAGGTGGTGCTCGATCTGGAAGCTGAGGTTCCCGGTCATCAGGTGGAACAGCGG
>Ga0137415_10000288_pt1 | contig 46035 bp, 35 predicted proteins | sample CZODoug3_1_1_16f_FD_183082 | JGI IMG/M metagenome (GOLD analysis project Ga0137415, IMG submission 183082) | Vadose zone soil fungal communities from Angelo Coast Range Reserve, California, USA - CZODoug3_1_1_16fungal (Hybrid Assembly) | ecosystem: Environmental > Terrestrial > Soil > Vadose...
TTGAAATGAAATTTATTCAAAACTTGTCATTCTGAGGGCATCCGATAAGGATGTCCGAAGAACCTCAACTTCGAACGATTCCACAAGTTCCACGTCGAAGTCCTCGCACGAAAATCCCCCATGCGATTCTATCCGCCAGTCATCCACGCAGCAATCTACGGCCCCAGCGCTTCCAGTTCCTTCCGCGCCTGCGCCTGTTCCGGATGCACCTTCAACAACTGCTCCAGCGTAGCCCGCGCCTTCGCTTTGTCCCCTTCAATCGCATACACCCGCGCCAAATTCAAATACGCCTGCTCAAATCCCGGCGTCACCCGGATCGACTCCGCAAAGCTTTTCTTCGCCTCTTCCGCCCGCCCCGTCCGCAAATAAAGAATGCCAAGATTATTCAGCGCCTCCGGATAAGCCGGCCGCGCCGCAAGCGCCTTCTGCAAATATTCATACGCGCGCCCCGTATCATTCAATTGCGCGTACACCATGCCCAGCCCGTAATTCGCCTCCGCATCTTCGGGATTCAACGCCAGCGCGCGCTCCAAAGTTTTCCTTGCCGCGTCCCAGTCCTTCTTCTGCCGGTAAGCATTCCCCAGATTCTGCAACGCAACCGGATGGTCCGGATTGATCCCGAGCGCCTTTTGAAAAAATCCAATCGCCTCGTCCGTATTTCCTTCCCGGGCCGCCAAAATTCCCAGGTTGTTCCAGGCGTTTGGCAGCGTAGCCGGATAATCCGCCGCTGATTTAACGGCCCGTTCGAAGCACTCCCGCGCCTCTTTCGTTTTCTTTTGCTCCAGGTAAACGCTGCCCAAGCCGTAAAGCGGCTCGGCCCCGCCGGGATCTTCCTTCTCCGCGATGCGAAAAAATTCCTCCGCCTGCTCCAGATATCCGCGCTCATAAAATACCGAACCAAACGAAAGGTAGTTCCGTCCAACCTCGTAAGTCTCGCCCACTCCAGCGAATGGCAATCCACGCGCCATGCGTTCCGCCGGCGTTTTTGGAATCTGGCGAAAATCCACTTCCACATGATCCAGTCTCAGCGCGCCTTGATAAATTTTCGCAATGCTCCCCTGCGTATCAATGAGGAAGGCAGTTGGCAAGGTCATGTCCCGGTGCCGGTCAAAAAGCCGCCCGTAAAGAAGGTTGTACACGGCCACCAGTTCCGGCGGCGCACTGACAACGGGAAACGTCCACCCACCCGTGGCCTTCGTCCCCGCAACATCCACCACGACCAACTGCAACCCCCCGCTCAACCATCTATCGTGGTTTTTTTGAAAGATCGAAAGTTCCGCCTCCCAATCGGGCAGCTCCGCCGATCCGAAATGCAAGAGCACTGGCCTTCCCCGACGCGCGGAAAGCAATTCTTCCTTTCCGTCCGGTCCAACAACGCGAAAATCCGGCGCGGCTACCGGCGCAAGCAGCCATGTTTCCACCTGCGCAGGCAGTTGCTCAGCGTGGTTGGGTGAACTCGCCGATTTCGTCTCAACGCGTTTCGCGGGCAAAGCAAACGCCTCTGTCCGCACAGCCGCCGATCCCTCTTCAATCCAGATCCGATGATTCGCCGGCAAATCCCCAATGTTCTGCTCCAGCCCACTCGGCCACCGAATAGTAGCCTTGACCGGCCCTTTCGCTTCGCCCAGCCCAAAAAACACTTCCTTGCTGTGCTGCGCCAGAAAGCCCGATCCCGCCTGCACAAACTTCGCTTGCCGCCCAACGCTTGTTTCAACCGTCACCACAGCCCCAATCGCATCGCGATTGCTCTTTTTCCCCTGCAAACGAAACGCTATCGCCGGCGCCAGTTGCGGCATCACATTTTTCAGAAACCGCAATTGCGGCCCGTTGCGATTCTTCAGCGCCACTTCCACGCGGCCGTCATGGTCGAAATCCGCCAGCGCAAACGTCCGGCTGTCTTCCAGAAAATCCATTCCCGCAATTCCCGACACATCCGAAAATGTCCCGTCGCCGTTATTCACGTAAAGCACGTTGCGTTCATACCCGCTCCACGTCGCATCCGCGCGGATCAGCTCATTCACCGCGTTCCACCCCTGTTCATACGCACTGCTTGGCTTTGAACCCTCAGGCGAATTCGCCACCACCTGCCGCCAGAAAAAACTATTCAGGTCATCGCGCTGGGGCCCGGAAATCATTCCATTCGCGATGTACAAATCCGGCAGCCCATCGTGATTGAAATCCCACGCGTCGCTCGACCACGCCCATCGCCCCATCAGAGTCCCCGAACGCTGACCTACATTCTCAAATTTCCCATCGCCGCGGTTCCGATACAGGCAATTCCCCATTGCATGCCGCCTGTACATCGCCCGCACTTCTTCACTCGCATTCTTCTGAAATGTTTCCTGCATGGAAACCCGCAACCCCGCCGCCGTCCACATGTCCGCCACATACAAATCCTGCCGGCCATCCCGATCGAAGTCGAGCCAGCTGGCGCTCATTCCCGCCCCAACATCCTCCACGGCCGCTTCTTTCGCCACATCCGCAAACGTCCCGTCGCCATTGTTCCGATACAAATTCTTCCGCCCGAAATCGTTCACCACGTACAAATCCGGCCAGCCGTCGCCGTCAAAATCCGCCCACCCGCAGCAGAAACTGAATCGCGTGTTGTTTTTGCTGAGTCCGGTCTCCCGCGTAACGTCACGAAAACTTCCATCCCGCTGGTTCCGCATCATGAAATTTGGCGGCCCGTTTTCCGCCGCGTAATACGGCATCGGATACCGGTACTGATCCGTTCCCTGGTAGTAGGTGTACAAACAAAAATAAATGTCCACCCAACCGTCGCGGTCGTAATCCGCGATCGCCGCGCCCGTAAACGTCCCCTGCGGCGGGCTGGCAAAATGAAATGCATCCGGCCGCAAACGGAATTTTCCGCCTCCCACGTTCAGAAACAGCAGTGGCCCACTAGCCCGCACAACAATCAGGTCCTGCTTGCCGTCATTATCAATGTCCGCAAACAGTGCGCATGCCGTGTTATCAAGAAGCCCCACTCCCGACGCTTCCGTGACGTCCTCGAACGTCCCGCCTCCGCGGTTCCGGTAAAGCCGGTTGGGAAGCCCCGCCGGCTGGCAAATGTACAAGTCGTCGAATCCGTCGCCATCAAAATCTCCCACCGCCACGCCGTTGTGCCCGTAAATATCAATCCCGCTCGCGCCGTCCATCACCGTGCGCCACGTATCAACGCCTGGCACAAATTGCGCGCCGTAAGAAGCACAACCCGCGAAGACGCTCGCCGCAATATCCTCGAACACCGGAGCCAGCGACCTGCTCCGTGTTTCCTCCACGTTCCGCCATTTTCGCAGCCGTATCTCCGCACCCGGCCCGATCTCCCAATCCAACTCCACGCTTCCAATCCACTGCTCGCGATGAAATCCCAGACCCTCGCCAACAAACTCGTAACGCACACGCGTGTGAACTTCCACCCGCCCTTCCTGACCGGCCGGGAGTTTTGTGCCTGCGTGAATTCCGGTGACCTGAAACTCCACCGTCAGCAGCTTCGAAAAGCTCCGAACCGCCGCGCGCCACGCCGCCAGAAACGCCTCGCGCCCAATCAACGGCGCCTCCGGAAATTTCGCCTCCCACACCTGTAAAATTCCGTCATCCTTCCGCCGCGCCTGCAAACTAGGCGCAGGAGAAGTCGCCGCAAAGTCGCCGCCCATCACGCGTTCCAGCACATCCGCCTTTTGCGGTGAAGCCCGCAATTCAGCGCTCCACGCCTGCAAAATGCGCGCAACCTGATCCTGATATATTTCCGTTGGGAATGCGTCGTATTCCGCCCGCGCCTTCTTCAGCACCGCCTCAATCGCGCGGGGAGTCCGGTAAACCGGGTGAACGTGAAATTCCGGCGGAAGGGATGAATCTTGAGGAAAAAGTGCGGAGCCGGATCGCGGCCATCCGAGTCCACACGGAAGAAACGCCAGCGCCGCGCCTTGGCTATACTGCAGGAATTCGCGCCGGCTTAGTCCGGCAAAACGCCGCTTCTTCCCCGGCCAGCTCAGAAAAATTCCTCCATTTTTGCGGCGTGAAGCCCGAATCTAGCATCGGACCACCCATCGGTCAAGCTTAGCTCCCCCGCGCTTACACCACGGCCCGCCAGTGGAACGCAAAATCGCAAGCGCGTGCCACCACAAGTCCACTACAGCCAAGTTTTATCGTTGAAATTTTGGCTGGGAGACCTGGACTCGAACCAGGATAGCCAGATCCAGAGTCTGGAGTCCTACCAATTGGACGATCTCCCAGCCGGGGGAGAAAACTGCTAGCAGCGCTAGAAGGTAAGCCTTCACACCACCACTGCAACCTTTCTAGGGTAAAACGTCCTTCCACTCTCCGTCAACTCGCACCTTGTACCCGCTTCGCCGCAAAATCGCCTTTTTCGATAGAATCAGTTGCGAGATGTCACCCGCCCGTGATACGTTGCCTCAACGTCTCGCATCAAAACGTGGCCGTCAAGCATCAAAGCGCAGAAATGTCGCCTCGTCTTGGCTGGGATGAACCGCCCCAATTGGCAATCTCTATGTTTACGCGGGCAATCGCGTGACGCGCGAAACGCTTGCGAACCAAGGCCTGTCAGCGCATTCCATTCCACGGCGGACATCCAGGGGGAATTAATGTTGCAAAAAATCTCGCTTCGCACTCCACTTTTCTTTTCTCGCGCCCTGGCCTTGTGGCTCGCAGCCCTGGCCATCCCGGCGCTCGCTTCCGCGCAGCAGCCCTCTGGCGCCGGCACTTCCAACGCTCCCGCAACGAAACCCGATTCTCCCCAGCCGAAGCAGGACGCCTCCGTCAAGCCCGGCGGAGGAACCAACCGCTTCGTCGGCTACGTCACCAGCCGCTCCATCGTCTTTCCCGACATCGCCACCAACCCCTTGCCACTCTCTCCTGGCGGAAAATTCAAAATCTTCGTGAACCAGGCCATCTCTCCCGCTTACGTTCTCGGCTCCGGTGTCAGCGCCGCGGTGAATCAGGCCAACAACTCTCCCGGCTCCACCGGCCAGGGTTGGGAAGCCTACGGCACACGCGTCGGATATTCCATGGCCCGTGCCTCCTCGACCTCATTCTTTGGAACTTTTGTTTTCGCCTCGATCCTCCGCCAGGATCCGCGCTTCTTCCCCGAAAGTCATCCCAGCTTCCTCCGCGCCATCAAGTACTCCGCGGTACGCATCGTTGTCACCCGCAATGACAAGGGCAACGACGTGTTCAACTCTTCCGGCCTGTTGGGGCCGCTCGCCGCCGAGGCGCTCTCAAACTCGTATCTTCCACGCTCCGAGCAGACAGGCGCGAGAACCATGGAGCGCTATGGCAGCGATCTCGCGTGGCGTTTCGCGGCAAACATATTCAAGGAATACTGGCCGACCCTCTTTCGCGATATGCATTTGCAGAAGGTTATGCCGAATCCCGGCAACCGGTAGCTGTGGCCTCTTCGCTGCACTTTTCCATGTAGGCGCTGGCTTTCAAGCCAGCCCGCCGCTGAGAGGCTAATTTCTTCTCTGTGTGCTCAGCGTTCTCTGCGACTTCTGCGTCGAATCTTTACCTTTTCCTTTTTCTTTTCCTGGCGCTACTCTTTCTCCAATTCCTTCCGCGCCGCCCTCAGCTCCGCCAGTTTTTCTTCGCTCACCTTCGGAAACTCCAGATTCATCTCCGATAGCGCATCCACGGCGGTAGCCACCACCAGCAGCCGGCTGAACCACTTGTTGTCCGCCGGCACGACCACCCACGGCGCATGGCCGGAAGCCGTGTTCCGAATCATCTTTTCATACGCCGACTGGTAATCGTCCCAGCATTTCCGCTCCTTCACGTCCGCCGCCGAGAATTTCCAGTTCTTCTCCGGATTGTCCAGCCGCTCCAAAAATCGCTTCTTTTGCTCTTTCTTCGAAACATTCAGGAAAACTTTCCGTATCGCGATCCCGTTTCGCGCCACATATTTCTCAAACGCGCTGATATCTTCATACCGGTTCTTCCAGAAATGTTCTCCGCGAAGTTCCTTCGGAATGCGCTCCTTTTCCAGTATTTCGGGATGCACCCGCACCACCAGCACCTCTTCGTAGTACGACCGGTTGAAGATTCCTATCTTCCCGCGCGCCGGCAAGCAGCGATTCGTCCGCCACAGAAAATCATGCGCCAATTCTGCGCTCGACGGCTCCTTGAACGCATGGACCTCCACTCCCTGCGGATTCACGCCGGACATCACGTGCTTGATCGTGCTGTCCTTTCCCGCCGCGTCCATCCCCTGAAAAATCAGCAGCAACCCCCAATTGCTCTGTGCGTAGAGCTTGTCCTGCATTTCCCGCAGCAGCACAATCCCCTCTTCCGTTAATCTCTTCGCTTCGGGCTTATCCCCTGATTTCAAATCATGCGTGTCACCCGGGTCATGGTCCTTAATCCGGAAATCCTCCCCCGACTCCACCACATACCGCTCGATGAACTCGTGAACGCGTTTGGCCTTCATCTTTTCCATCGCCGCCCCTCGCCGCCTGTGGCACAGCGTCAAATCTTTTCTCTCTTCAGCCCTCTGCTGACCCAACCTCTCTCATCCTCCCGCCCTCAATCGCATACTCCACTCCGCCCCATTTCACCCGGTTCGACGCAAATCCCGCCAGCCAAACCGCAAAGTGAATCGCATCCCTCACCGGCACCAGCCACAATTTCTTCCGTAACACTTCGTCTCGTACTCCCCACACACCCACCACCCAGGCCATCAGCAACCGCAACACAAGATACGCCGCGACAAATCCCACTCCAATCAAAGCTGTTGGCGCCACCGCTGCCGCCAACACACACCACGGCAATCCATGCGTAACCACCAACCCGAAAAACGACGCCGGCCGCACCAGCCGCACCGTCCTCGCCCATCGCACCTGATGCTCCCAAAAACTCTTCAACGTCTGCGCCGGATACATCGTCCACACCGCTTCCCGCGACAACAGCACCTTGCCACCAGCCCGATACACGCGGTTCCCAATCTCGTAATCGTCCGCCAGCAAATCCGCCAGGGCCTCATATCCGCCAATTTTCGCCAGCCACGTTTTCGTCGTCGCCACCGAAGCGCCCAGTGCAAACGTCACACTGCCCGGCAAATTCGCCACCAGCGCCCCGGCAAAAAAATCGCTCGCCGCCCCCACGGCCTCCACTTCCGCCCAGAAATTCTTCTCCGCCACGCCGCGGTAAAAACAACTCACCACACCCACCGCTGGATCCGCAAACTCCGCCACCACACTTTTCAAATAGTCCGGCGAGACCATGACGTCGCCGTCGCTCTGCACGATGATTTCGTGCTTTGCCTCTCGTGCCAGCAGAATCAGGTTATTCACTTTTTGGTTGGAGCCGATCCTGGGGGCATTCGACAAAATACGAATGGAACATTCCGGAAAATCCTTAATAGCCTGCTGGAGAAAAGGCACGGCAGGATCGTCCATGTCATTCACGCAAAATAGAATTTCGTAGTTCGGATAGTTCTGTATGCAGAAACTTGCGAAATTTACATGAGAACGAAAATCCACCCCGTGAACCGGCTTCAGCAAACTCACCGGCGGCGCAAACTCCGGCAATCGCCGCGCCCGCTCCCCGCGGAAAAACCGCACTGCCGCGAAAATCGTCACCAGATAATAAACGAGGGGCACAGCCGCAAGCACCAACACGCCCGTGCGCCAGATGGAAAGTTCACTCATGATTCGGATTGTGCCGCGCCGGCTCCGCAGCGGCCTTCAAGAATTTCAAGATGGGTGGCTGGCATCTTTGCGCAGCACCATGCGCTCGCCCTGCAATTCAAATCGGCTGCTCCGCCACGCGATCTTCGTCCCGCTGAAACTCATGCACCACACAATAAATCCCAGCAAGTCCCGCGTCGGATAAAGCCAAATCTTCCGAAGCAGCGGCTTGTCGCGAAGCGCCACCCAACCCACGGCAAACGCCATGATCAGGCGGTTCACCACTGCCCATGAAAGCAATCCCGCTCCCAGCGCCCAATGTCCCAATAATCCAGCGGCCAGCAATCCCAGAATCCCGAAGGGCATCGCAAAAATCAGGCCCATGCCCAGATACCCCTTGGGGCGGCAATATCTCTCCGTAACTCGCCACCGCAGCTGGTTCTGCAACATTTTGCGGAAGGTGCTCTGGTTCACGATGTGATCGATCACGTGGCCGGAGAGCACCACCTGGTATCCCGCTTTGTGAATCAGGTTGCCCAAAATAAAATCGTTCGCCGAATAATCGTAAAACTTCTCGTACCCGCCGATCTTCTCCAACGCTTCCTTGCGCACCGCGATAGTCGGCCCCAGCCCGAATTTCATTCCCTCCAGGAGATTCGCCACCAGCGCGCCCGCCGGTTCCTCCACCGACATCAGCATCGCGGTCTGATTCGACCAGAAATCCCCCACATTCTTTCCGCGGTACAAGCACGTGGTCATCGCAATATCCGGCTTCAGCAGCGGCGCCACTACTTCCCGCAAATAATTCGGCGCCACCTCCACGTCGCTGTCCGACGCCACAATCACGCCAAACTTCGCCTCTTTCGCAAGGCAATGCAGCGAATACGTCTGCGGATTCGGCCACGGCGGCAAGCCATGCACAACGATCCGGCTAGCCACCTGCGGATACCGCGCGCTCACTTCCCGGACAACTTCAAGCGCGGCATCGTCCTCTGAGTCTGCCCCAAACAAAATCTCAAACCGCGGATAATCCTGCCGAAAAAAACTCTCAATGTTTTCCCGGAGTTGCGGCTCCAAACCATGCACCGGCTTGATCATGGAAACCGCCGGCAAGCTCGCATCCGGCGCAGGCGAAAGAAGCAACTTCCGCGAATCCGCGCGAAACTTCGCCACCGCCGCCAGCACCAATCCCAAATACACCGTGGAACTCAGCGTTCCAACCAGCGCCACCACCATCAAAATGTATCCAAGAATCAGCAGATCTGTGCTCCTATGTAGCGGCCGCCTTCCGAGGCGAGCGTCTTGTGGCCCCGGCATTCCTGCCTGTCCTGAGCGAAGTCGAAGGGGCTGTGCTCCTGGATTCTCCCAACTCCTCTCCCCCTACGCCTTCACGCTCGCATAAAGCAATTCCGCATCCCGTATCAACGCGTTCATCGACTCCCGCAGCGCCTCCCGCGAATTCCTCTTATTCTTCCAGCCCAACCCGCGAATTCTGTCCGTGTTCAACCGCACCACCGCTACGTCGCCCTTCCACCCTCGGTCACCGCCCGAAAACTCAAACTTCACCTTGCTCCGATCCAGCGCCACGCACTCCACCGCCAACTCCGCAATCTCTTTCACCGTAATGTAATCGCCCGTCGCCACGTTGTACGTCTGAAATTTCTGTTGCGTCTTCTCATGCGCCGTCAGCACCGCCGCAATCACATCTTCCACGTAAATGTACGATTTGCTCTGTCCGCCATCTCCCAAAATTTTCAATCGCGCCGGCTCTTTCCTCAGCGAGCGCACGAAATCAAAACCCACCCCGTGCGTCTGCCGCGGCCCCACCACATTTCCAAACCGGAAAACGCACGCCGTCAAATCAAACATGTGGCAATACGAACTGATCAGCATCTCGCCCGCCAGCTTGCTCGCGCCATACGTCGAAATCGGCACCAGCGGCCCGTAATCCTCGCCCGCCTCCACCATTCCCAAATCGCCGTAAACGCCGCTCCCCGACGCGTACAAAATCCGTTTCGCCGAAGTCAGCCGCATCGCCTCCAGCACCCGTTCCGTCAGGTACGTCCCCTCGCGAAAATCAATGTCCGGCTCCGTCGCCGCCCGCGCGATATCCGGATTCGACGCCAGGTGAATCACCACTTCGCTGCCGTCCATCGCCCGCTTCAGCGCTTCGACGTCCTTCACGTCTCCATTTACAAACTTGAATTTCGAATCGCCCAAATGTTTCGCAAAATGCCAGTCCCGCCCGGAGCTCAGGTTGTCATAAATCGTTACCGACTCCACGCCGTCCTTCGCCAGCAGCACGTCCGTGAAATGCGACCCGATAAATCCCGCCCCGCCCACAATAAAAAACCGTCCCATCCTCATATTCTTCTCCGAAACTCAGCGAACTCTGCGTTCTCGGCGTCCTCTGCGTTATTCTTACTATTTCTTTCGTGATCCAGGCAATGCTCGCAAAATCTCATCGGCCAAGCGCGCCCTTAAGCCTGCCTGTCACAATGAAAATTCAATTCGCGCTGGATATAAATTAATGATAGTCGAACCCCTCCTCAGCGTCGACCTCAAAACCCTCCGAATTTCTCCCGGTCATGCTCTAATAGAGAAAAGAATTCCCGGAGCATAGTGCATGTCTGCCGTACAAAATTCGGCGCACTCAACCCGCGTCCTCATCACCGGCGGCAGCCGCGGCATCGGTCTCGAAGTCGCCCGCGACCTCGCCGCCTCCGGCCACCGCCTCTGGCTAGCCGCCACAACCGAAAAAGTCCGCGAAGCCGCCGCTCAACTCGGCCCCGCCCACCGGGCCTCTCGCGTGGATGTTGCCGACCCAAACTCCGTTGCTTCCCTCTTCACCGAAATCCGCCGCGAATGGCAAGGTCTCGACGCCGTAATCCACTCCGCCGCCGAACTCGGCCAGGCCGGCAATTTCTGGCAACTCGACCCCGAAAAATTCGCGCACACCCTCCGCGTCAATTCCGCCGGCGCTCTCTTCATCGCAAAAGCCTTCGTTCAAACGTGGCTCGACACCGCATCAAAAACTTCGCCCCGCCGCGGCAAAATCGTCCTCTTTGCCGGAGGCGGCGCAGGCTACGGCTATCCGCAATTTCTTCCCTACGGCACTTCCAAAGCCGCGGCTGTCCGCATGTGCGAAACCATGTCCATGGAACTCGACGCCGCCAAAATCCCCATCGACGTTAACATCATCGCCCCCGGTGCCAACGAGACTTCCATGCTGGCTGCCGTTCGTGCCGCCGGCGGTGAAGTCCGCACCGTCGTCCCCTTCTCCAAGCCAATCGCTCTCTGCCGCTGGCTCCTCTCCTCCGATTCCGACGGCATCTCCGGCCGCTTCCTCCACGTCAACGATCCGTATCCAGCGCTTTCGCCAGGCTCACTCCGCGCGGAAGCTCTCAAACTGAGGCGCATCGACCTATGAAACTTCTCGTCGTCGGCTCCGGCCTGATTGGCGCGCAGCGCATTCAAGCCCTGACTAAACTCCCGGCCGTATCCGAAATCACAGTCTTCGATCTAAAAGTTCCCGAAGGCACGAAACTCTCCGCAAAGGCTGGAGCCGTCAGCGAAAACGCCGCCTTCTCCAAAAAGTACGATGCCACGGTCGTTGCCACTCCCCACGACACTGCCGTTGAACTCCTCCCAAGAATTTTTCCGCTCGCTCCTAACGTCCTCGTCGAGAAGCCGCTCGGCCGCACTAGCGCTGAGACGGAAAGTCTCATCGCCGCGGCACAAAAATCCAGCAGCCGCGTCTTCGTCGGTCTCAACTATCGCTTCCTCAAAAATGTCCAGCATCTCCGCAAGCTTCTCTCTTCCGGCGAATACGGCCGCGTCCTCGGCGTTGACGCTGTCCTCTCCCACGGCGCGCAACCCGGCTACGAAAAAAGTTGGAAGACCGACCCCATCCGCTGCGGCGGTGGCGTCTGCATTGATCCGGGCATCCACCTGTTCGATCTCTTTCTTTGGATGTTCGGCCCGGCCGAACTCGCTGCCGGCCATCTGAGCCGCCAGTTCTGGCAAATTCAAGTCGAAGATCATGCCAACCTCGTTCTCACTCTCTCCGGCGGCGCCCCCGCAAGCGTCAATCTCTCGCTCTCCAGTTGGCAATCCCGCATGGAAATCACCGTCGAAACCGAAAAGGCGCAGTTCCTCCTCCGCGGCCGCGGCAAATTTTACGGCTCCCAGCGCCTGACCATCGTCACCAAATGGCCCTGGCTGCAGCCCGATCAGCCCCGCGAAACTCAATTCGACTATGGAATGGAAGACGTCTCCCTGCAGCAGGAGACTGAAGAATTCATCACGGCGTGCACCAATCCAAACGCCACACTAACGATCGCCACCGCCGCCGACGCCCTGCAATCCATGCGCATCGTCGACGCCTGCTATTCCAAACTTGCGCCACGGTAGCGCCGGCATCCTGCCGGCCAGCACACTCGCCGCCAAGATGGCGGCGCTACAAATCAAAACCTATCGACTCTTCGCCTTACTAGCCGCCGCCACATCCAGCGTATATCCCGCCTTCGCCGCATCGTTGTGGAACATCTGCACCGTATCCAGCGAGTAGTCCGCCAGATCTTTTCCCACCAGCTTCAGCTTGGCAAGAATATCGTTCGTCACGGTAATGATGTGGCACCCGATCTCATCCGCGTGAAAAATATTCAGCAATTCCCGCGGGCTGGCCCAGATCAATTCCGTCTTGGGATTCCCCCGCAAAATCTCCACGGCCTCGCGCATCATCGGCACAGGATCGCGCCCTGTGTCCGCCACGCGCCCCGCAAACACCGACACGTTCGAAGCCGCCCCGCCCTGCAACGCTTTCCCCACCTCGCGCACTTGCTCCAGCGTCATCATCGCCGTCACGTTCACCTGAATCCCCTCGTGACTCAGCCGCCGGATCAGCCCATACATCGGCTCCCGCTTCGTGTTCGTCACCGGAATCTTCACGTACACGTTCTTCGCCCAGCTCGCGATGTGCTTCGCCTGCGCCTCCATCGTCTCTTCGTCGTCCGCGAACACTTCGAACGACACCGGCTGCGTCTTGATGTGCTGCAACACATCCGCCGCAAACGCCGCGTAATCCCCAACGCCGGCCTTCCGCATCAGCGTCGGATTCGTCGTAAACCCCTTGATGTATGGCAACCGGCTCAGTTCCAGAATTCCTGCCAGGTCCGCGCCATCACCAAAAATCTTCACTTTCAATTCGGAAACCGCCTTCATTGCGCCACTCCCTTTCGGCAAGCCTGCAAAATCCAGTCCGCCGCTTCTTTTAACGAATGCACCCGCGCGTCCGCCGGGCGCATAGGTTGCTGCTCTTCATACCCGCCATCAAGAAAAACCGTGCGGCATCCCGCGTTTTGCCCAGCCTCCACATCCCGCCAGCGGTCGCCGACCATGAAACTTTCCGCCAAATCCACGTTATACTTCCGCGCGCCTTCCAGAATCATCCCCGGCTTCGGCTTCCGGCAGTCGCAGTGATCCTTGTCCTGGTGGTAACAAACAAAAACATCATCCAACGGCAACTCCGATGCCAGCTTCCGGTTAATCTCTTCCACCGCCGCACGCGTGGTAATTCCCTTCGCCACATCGGGCTGATTCGTCACCACCAGCAACAAAAATCCCTGCGCCTTCAATTCCCGCAGCGCCGCTTTCGCATCCGGCGCCAGCACCAGCTCCGCCTCATTCGCCGGTGGATACGGCTTTCCATTCCTGACCACGGCCTGGTTCAGCACGCCATCGCGGTCCAGAAATACGGCCTTGTTCTTCACCGCGTCCCCGCCGTGGACTCCCACTTCGTCTGCTCCACCTTCACCGCCGGGTGCGAAACCAGCAAGTGCCACACCACCGCCTGAAACGCTTCCGAGTGCGGCGTCACATGCACCGGATTCACCACCGGAATCAACACGCACGCATCGGCCACCTTCGCCGTGTAACCGCCGTCTCTTCCCACCACGCCAATAATCTTCGCGCCAACCGCTTTCGCCAGCTTCAGCGCCGCCACCAGGTTCGGGCTGACGTTGCGCTCCATGTCGCCGCCGCCCACCGAAAACACCAGCACCGCGTCGCGCGGCTGCAATTTGCTGGTCTTCAGCCAGCCTTCAAAAACCGTGGCCCATCCTTCATCATTCGTCCGCGCCGTAAGTTCCGAAACATTATCCGTCGGCGCATACGCTTCTATCCCCGCAATCTTCCGGAAATCGTTCACCGCGTGCGATGCATTCGCCGCGCTTCCGCCCACTCCCAAAATAAAAAGCCTGCCGCCGGTCGCGCGCAAGTCGCCGATCATCCGCGCTGCCTTCTCCAGGCTAGCGCGATCCAGCCGCGCCACAATCTCCGCCGCTTCCGCCAAGAACTTTTCCGCGAACAACTCTCCCGCGCTCATGCTTTCCCCACTCCCTGCGACGCAATGAACCGCGCCGTCTCTTCCAGCCCCGCGGGCGATCCAATCTCATAAAATCTCTGCTTCATTTCCATTCCCGCAAGCTCTCCATCCTTCAGAATTTCAGCGTACAACTCCGCCAGGTCAAACGCGTGATCCGCCGTCACCCGCTCAAATGCCTTCGCCGCGAATCCACCCAGCCCATAATCAATGAACTTCATTCGCGGCGTCCGTTCCTTCTTGTTGTACGCCCGAATCACTCCATCCTCAAACTCCACGTTGCTCGTATCCCACTGCCCTTCGTTTCGAAACACCGTCATCAGCGCCTGCTTCCCCGACGCCTCAAACTCCCGTGCCACACCCGCATAATCGCACAGCAGATACGAATCCCCGTACAGCGTCAAAAACGCCTTTCCCAGCGCCGGCAACGCCCGCTTCAACGCGCCCGCGGTCCCCAACAAAGCCGGCCCGTCAAACGAGTAATGCACATCCAAGCCAAACGAGTGCCCATTCTTCACCACGTCACGCACCATCTCGCCCAGAAACCCCACGCACAAAACCACCTGCGAAACGCCGCTAGCCTTCAGCAACCGCAGCTGATGCGCGATGAACGGCTCCCCATTCACCTCCAGCAGCGACTTAGGAATCTTTTCCGTCGCCGGCCGCAGCCGCGTCGCCAATCCCCCCGCAAGTATCGCCACCGGCAACATCAATTCTTCTCTTCCTCTGCGAACTCAGCGTCTCAGCGAACTCTGCGTTAAATTCTTTTCTTCAAGAGTGCACCACAACCGAAGTGCCACCAAAATCAAACCCAAGCCGCACTTCCCGCAATCCCGCCCCGCGCATCGATTCGCGCACCCTCGTCTTCTGCTCCGTATACAGCAGCAAAAATCCCCCGCCTCCCGCGCCGACAATCTTTCCGCCCAGCGCCCCATTCTTCCGCGCCAATTCATACAGCTCATCAATCGGCCCGTTGCTCATCCCCGGCGACCGTTTCTTCTTATGCTCCCAGTGCACCGCCATCAACTCCGCAAACTTCCGCAAATCGCCCTTCACCAGCGCATCGCGGCTGTCCACTCCAAGCTGCTTCGTGAAATGCAGATTCGCCAGCATCTCCGCGCCATTTTCTTTGCTCTTCGTATCCTGATCCCGCAAAATCTCCGAAGCCGACCGCGCCGTCCCCGTAAAAAACAACAACAAATTATCTTCCAGGTTAGCCAAAGCCTCCGACGGCAAAGTCAGCGGCGAAACATTCACCTTTCCGTCCGGCAAAAACTCAAAACTAGTAATCCCGCCAAACGCCGCAATGTATTGATCCTGCTTCCCCACCGGCTCCTTCAAAAGTTCAATCTCAATCCGGCAAGCCTGCTCCGCTAATTCCTTCGGCGATACAAACTGCCTCTTCAAAGTGTGCAGCGCGCTCAGCAGCGCCGTCGTAAAACTTCCCGACGATCCCAGCCCCGTCCCCGCCGGAATATCGGACAAGCTCACAATCTCCAGGTACGGCCCCGTCACGCCGGTCAGCTTCATCGCCTCGCGGATAATCGGGTGGTGAATTTCCTCCACCCGCTCCACATCTTCCATTTTCGAATATTTCAGGTGAATCCGCGGCCAGAATCCGTCGCTGATCGTGATGTACACGTATCGCGTGATCGCCGCCGACACCACAAACCCCGTATGTTTCGTGTAATACGACGGCAAATCCGTGCCGCCTCCGCCCAGCGAAATCCGCATCGGGCTGCGCACAATAATCACGCTCAGGCTCCTCTGTCCCTCTTCATTCGATCATCTAATTTCTTTGCTCCGGATTGCCCCGCCCCAATTCGCTGCGGATTTGCCCTGATTTTCCCCAGCATTCTGCCGTCCTGCCGTCACCCCAAAGCGAAGTTCTAAAATCTACAATATCACGACTTCTCAAAGTCTTCTCCCTCTCCGCAATTTTCTCTGTGTACTCCAGTGCTCCTGCCTCTGAGTCCTCTGTGTCAAAAATCCCCGCTCTTCTCCGTCCTCCGCTGAACGCACATGCTAAACTATTATTTTGCTCATAGGACGTTTTCGCTCCTGGTATCCCTCTCTGAGGATCTCATTCGGAATGTTTCGCTCTCTCGGACAACGCATCTGGCCCTCGCTCGTCATCATCACTCTGCTGTGGTTAGCCGTCTACGGCCCGGGCCTATTCACCCCGCCTCTCCAGGACGACGTCGACGCCTCCCACGCCGACGCCGGCCGCGAAATTCTCGTCCGCCACGACTGGGTCACCCTCCACGAAAACAACATCCGCTATCTCGAAAAAGCCCCGCTCCCCTACTGGGGCACCGCCATCGCCATCAAACTTTTCGGCGTTCACACGTGGAGCGCCCGCCTCTCCCTCCACCTCAGCGTCCTCGCACTAGCCCTTCTGCTCTACTTCTTCGGCCGCCGCTTCCTCACGCCACAATCCGGCTTCTGGGCCGCCGTGGTTTTCCTCGCCTCGTGCGGACCGTATCTCTTCACGCGCATCCTGATTCCTGACGTCACTGTCGGCCTCTGGATCGGCATCGCCCTTTACCTCTTCCTCGACGGCTGGCAATCCGAAAAACCCACGCTGCTTTCCTGCTGGGGCATCGCCGCGGTAATCGCTCTCAACGTCCTCACCAAGGGACTCATCGGCGTCGTCTTCCCCTGCGCCATCATCTTCATCTTTCTGCTGCTCGCGCGCGACCTGCGCCACCTCCTGAAGATGCATCTCGTCTCCAGCACAATCGTCTTTCTTCTCATCGCGGCCCCGTGGCATATCCTCGCCGCCATCGCCAATCCGCCTGCCGGCCAGGCCAAAGGCTTCCTTTGGTTTTACTTTGTTAACGAACAGTTCCTCCGCTATCTCGGCAAGCGCTATCCGGTCGACTACGACACCGTTCCCATCCTTCTTTTCTACGGCCTGATATTTCTCTGGCTCCTGCCCTGGAGCTCTTTCCTTCCCCAAGCACTTGCGCAAGTTCGCCTTCGCCTACCGCGCGTCGCCGGTGTACGCCGTTCCACCGAAGCCGTCCTCCTGCTTCTCTTTTGCTGGCCCGCAGTCGTTCTTCTCTTCTTCAGCTTCTCCACGCGCCAGGAATACTATCTCGCTCCCGGCCTCCCCGGCCTCGCGCTCCTTCTGGGCCACTGGATGGCTCAGGAAGCCGAAGCTCCCATCGGGTCGCCTATCGCTCGCGCGGGCCGCCGCTCCGCCACAGTTCTTCTCATCGTAGGACTCCTCATCGCCGCCATCACCGGCACGCTGGCCCTCACCTCGCACACGCCGGCCCCGAATCTCGAACTCTTCGACCTGCTCAACAAAAATCCCAATCTCTACGCCCTCTCCCTAGGCCACATGCTCGATCTCAGCGGCGACGCCATGGGCTTTTTCCGCGGCCCGCTCGTCGGCACCGCCTTCGCTTTTCTCTTCGGCACGCTGCTCAACTGGTTCTTCCGCCGCCGCGGCAAGATCCAAGCCGCAAACTGGGCCCTCGTCGCCATGATCCTCGTCTTCATCGAGTGCGCCCACATCTCGCTAGGCGTCTTCTATCCCATCCTTGGCTCCCAACAATTCGCCGTCGCCCTCAAGCCTCTCCTCCAGCCCGGCGACAAAATCTTCATGGACGGCGAATACGCCAACGCCTCCTCCGTCCGCTTTTACACCGGCCAGCAAATCTACGTCCTCAACGGCCGCGTCAACGGCCTCTGGTACGGCTCCCTCTTCCCCGACTCCCCACCCATCTTCTTCGACGACGCCCAATTCGCCCAACTCTGGGCCGGCCCCTCGCGCATCTACCTGATCACTCGTGACGAAAAGAAAAAAGCCACGCTAGCCAGCGTGGCCCCCGTCTACCCGATCACCAAATCCGCCGACCGCTACGTGTTCTCCAACCGCCCATAGTTACACCTCCTCTTGTTCACAACTTTTAAGAAACAGGGGGAGGGAGGAGCAACGGATGTTAACGCTTCAAACCCGGCCAGTAAGCAAAACCACCGTAACGCCAGCACACACCAAAATCACGCCGAGCCACCTCTTGAACGACACATCTTCCTTCAACAGATATTTCGCGCCAAATGTACCGACGATGTAGTTGGAAGCCGATGCCGGTATCACCACGCTCACCGGCGCCCACGAAAACAATATCAGCAGCGAATAAAACGACGCCGCCAGCAACGGCAGCGCCACCCACAGCCAACTGTTCCGCGCCGCCGCCCACACAAATCGCAGGAGCGCCATCGGCCGGAAGCTTTGGGGCTCGCCCACCTGCTTCACGCCGTAGGACATGGCCAGCTCACCGCCGGTATTGCACAGCACAAAAAAGATCAGCATCAAGATCACCCGGGTCATGGCGCCACCGGCCCGGTGTTATTCGTAGTGTTCGGCTTCGTCTGCCCCACCAGCAGCACGCCGACGCAAATCATCGCCACGCCGATCCATCGCCTAGACGAAACCACTTCGTGCAACACAATAATCGCGAGCATCGTCTGCACCGCGTATCCAAACGCGCCCGCGGGCATCACAAAGCTGTAATCCGCCCAGCTTACCGCCGTCATGTAGCAGAGTGTGAAACCAATGAGGAAGAGAATCCCGATCCAGATGCTTCCGCTCTGAATCGTGGAAAGCAGCGCGTGCCGCAGCCCGGGAAAGGAGATCTCCACGTTCCCGATCTGCTTCATCCCCCGCGCCAGCATCAGGTCGCCGGTGTTCGCGCACACCACCATCAGCAAGACCATTACCAGCGTCTTGAATCTCAGCCTATGCTCGTGGCTCATTCTTTGGAGTTCGCCCTTCAGGTTGGTACTTGAGACTTAGGTTGAGATCCTTCGCGCATCCTTGTCGGATGCGCTCAGGATGACAAGTTTGTATTTATTTGAATAATTGCGGAACCAAGCTTCTCCCGAAATAGGCCAGGCACAAAATCTGCCCATGACGCAAGAACGCCTTAATCGTTGCCGCTGGCCGATGAGCTTCCGCCCACTGCGACCATCGTCTTCGGCGCGTCGCCGCCCTGCTGCACCCACTTCAGGCGCTCAGCGCGCAGCCGCAGGAAGTCCGTGGCCTCGTGATACAACCGCTTGCGCTCGTGGCTGTCCCACAGCGCTTCCTTCACGATCCGCCACACAACCTTGGGACGGAAATAATATTCGTCGTAGAAACGCGTCACGCCCGCCATCATATCGGCCTTGGAAAGATGCGGGAACTCAATGTGTGGCAACTGGTGTCCACTCTGGTCGGCCAAAGCTTCCACGCGCAAGAAACCTTCCTTGGACATCTGATCGTGCAGCTCGGTCCCCGGCATGGCGTGCGCCAGCGAAACCTGGATGGTCTCGCAATCCAGTTCCTTCGCGAAATCGATGGTCTTGTTGATGGTGTCTTTCGTTTCGCCCGGCAGGCCGATGATGAAGTCGCCGTGCACCTTGATGCCGACCTTGCGGCAGTTCTTCATGAACTCGCGCGCCATGTCGGTCGTCGCGCCCTTTTTGATGTTCTTCAGGATTTGCGCGTCGCCGGACTCAAAGCCCACGATGAACAAGCGCGCACCGCCGTCCGCCATCGCCTTCAGCTCTTCATACTTGCTGTGGCAGCGCGCCGTGCAGGACCACTGGAACTTCAGCGGCTTGAACTTCTGGCTCAACTCAATGACGCGGTCCTTGCGGATGTTGAACGTGTCGTCGTCGAAGAAAATCTCTTTCATCTGCGGGAAGTAGCCGAGCGCGTTCTTCACTTCCTGCACCACGTTGTCCACCGAACGCGTGCGCCAGGCATGGCCCGAAAGCGTCTGGGGCCACATGCAGAAGGTGCAAAGCGCCGGGCAACCGCGCGAGCTGTAAAACGATACGAACGGGTTCAGCAGGAACGGCACGTTGTAGCGCTCAATTTCGAGGTCGCGTTTGTAAACGTCCGTGGCGAACGGCAGCGCATCCAGCTCTTCCGTGTGCAGTTGCGGCCGCGTGGCGTTATGGACGATTTTGCCGTCTTTCTTGTAACTCGCGTTGAGGATCTGATCCAGCGGCTTGCCGTGCGCAAATTCGGTCACTGCATGGTCGAATTCGGCGCGCACGATGAAATCGATGTCCTCGCTGGCATTCAGCGTTTCGTCCGGCTTGATGTGCCCGTGAGGTCCGACGAACGCCACCTTCATCGAGGGGTTCGCTTCCTTGATCTTGCGCAACAGCTTGATGTCGCTGTCGAAACCAACCGTCGAGGTGAACAGCACCAGAAACTCGTAGTCCTTGCAGATCTGAACCGTCTGCTGCCAGTTAATCTTGTGGGGAGAGGCATCCAGCAAGCGGCTGCCCGGGATCATGCCGGCCGGGTACGACAGCCAAACCGGGTACCAGTAGGACTCAATCTCACGCGTCGCGGGCCACCGCGAGCTCGCTCCGCCGTCGAAGTTCTCGAAGCTCGGCGGGTTCAACAACAGTGTTTTCATTACATCCGGCATTCTTCACCCTCAGTTTCGGTCTATTTCTCGGCCAAATTCATTGTGCAAAACATTCGCACTTTTGGCGAAACAGGTGGCACAAACTCGGCGACCTGTCTGGTACCCCAATCCGTGTAGATAATAGTTTACCCGACTTGGTTACTTCCCAGCACGCCTTTCTGCCAATGGTGTGCAATCCGCATCCAATAGCTAACCGCCGCATTAAGTGGGGGTTGCAGCCATCTGGAGTGCGGAGGCTCTGCCTCCGCTTTAGGGACTGTGGCTTCGAGACAAAAGGATCAGTGGGAGGAGTAGCCTAGTGCAGTGAAAGCGGGAGCAAAGCTCCCGCACTCCAAACGGGCCTCAGCGTCCCACGACCTCTTCCGTCGCCGTCCCCAAAATCTCCCAAATTCGCCCAACCCACTCCCTATGCTCCGGCTTCATCAACACCGACCGCAAACACGTCAGACTCGCCCGGTCCTTCTTCATCCCCCGCAAATTCGCCTCAAAAAAACTCACCGGCAACTCCGCCACAGCCAAATGCAGATTCCTCCGCGCCGCCGCCTCAAAAATCTTTCTCGATTGCTCCGACGCTTCGCTTACGCTCGCCGCCCGCGGCGCGAACACCACAATATCCAGCTCCGGTGGAAACGCCGTCACAAACCGCGCGTCTCCTTCCAGCCGCTGGTAAAAATCCAACGCCGCCTTCCGGCAATCCTCCAAACCGCGCGCGAATTCCCCGCCCTTCACCAGCGGCAATAATTTCTGCGTCGCCCACAGCGCCGCCGCCGATGCACCCGGGCGCGAACACTCCAGGCTGATTTCACCCAGGTGCATTTCCTTCGAGCTGAAATACGTATACGGCGAATCGTGCTTGTAAAGCCTCCCCACTGCCGGATCGCGAAACAACACGCAGCCACATCCATACGGCTGCAAACCATGTTTGTGCGGATCGATCACAATCGAATCCACGCGGTGCAACAAATCAAACCCGCGCCGCGCCTCTTGGCCAAGATTTCCGGCCAGGCCAAAATATCCGCCATACGCCGCATCCGCATGCACCCGAACTCCATATTTCTCGCGCAATTCCAGAATATCAGCGAGCGGATCCACCGACCCAGTGGACGTAGTTCCCATCGAGGCCACCACTGTGCCCACGTCACCGCGAGCAACAATTTCGCGCAGCTTCGCAAGATCCATGCGCCCGCGCGCATCGCAAGGCACAGCCGCGAACGGTAATTGAAGAACCCCGCTGATTCGCCCATGTGTGTAATGAGCTTGCTCGCTTGCCAGAACTTTTTTTCCCGGCGCCAGTTGCCCCGCAACCCACAGCGCTTCCAGGTTGGCCATCGTGCCACCACCGCACAAGTGGCCAAGATGTTCCGGCCATCCAAACATCTCCGCGATCCCCGCAACCGCTTCTTTCTCCATCGCCGAAGTCGCCCGCCCGCCATCGAGCGCGTGATTATTGGGATTGATCCATTGCGCCAGCGAATATGCCAGCCGCGCCACCGGATGCGGCGGCTTCAACATCTGCCCGGCATAGAGCGGATGAAAATAGGGATAGTTATCCTGCAGGCGCTCGGACGTTGACGCCAGAATTTCAGCGACGCGTAGCGCACCGGGAACTTGCACGTCGAACTCCGGAAGCGCGGCAAATCCCGCGTCCAGCTTCTCGAGCGCTTCCGATAAAATTTTCAGGCTGTCTTTATCCAGCATACGGAGACATTCACCTTCGGGTATCGACCCCGGGCGCATTTAAGTTGAGGTTCTTCGCCTATCCTTATCGGATAGGCTCAGAATGACAATTCTCGTGGTGTTTTTGTCAAAGAAATGAAAGTTATTCCAGAACCTTGTCCAATTGCCCGGCCGTCTTCAACAGGTCCAGTTGCGCCTGTTGCCGCTGGAAGTTCGCGTCCAGGTAAGACATCCATTTTTCATTTTCGTCCAGGCGGCCCTTCTCCACGTCGCGCAAATTCACCTTGCCCTCGCCGAATTGCGATTGCAGGACCGCCAGATTCTGCTGCGATAGCTGCAATTCCAGCCGCGCCACCTCTTTTGTAGCGTCCGCCTGCTGCACCTTGCGCGATTTCTGCCGCACCTCGGCGCTCACCTGGCTTTTCGTATTGCTGAGATTGATTTTCGCGGCTTCCAGGTTCACCTGCGCCAGCGCCACATTGGCGCGCGTCTTCGCGCTGTAAATCGGCACGTTGATGCTCACCCCGGCATTCAGGTTGTTGTAGCGGAAATTCCGCTCATTGATGACAAGGAAACTATTATTGAAATTGGATTTAGCCAGCACATCGTAAATCGTCACTAACTGAAGTGTCGGCCAGTATCCCTGTTTCTCTCCCTTCAGCCGAAGTTCCTTGCCCTTCACGTCCGATTCCGCCGCCATCAGCCGCGTATTGCTCTGCGCCGCCATGGCGATCAGGTTCGCGCCTTCCTGTTCCGCGGCGCCCGGCAACTCTTCCGGTGTCACGTCCATTGATTGATCCGCGGCGAGCCCCAACTGATTGCGCAAATAGACTTCCAGTTCGTCCTGGCGCCCTTCCAGTTGCAGGATGCGTTGCTGCACCTGCGCCAACGTCAATTGCGCTTTGGTCACTTCGACAGGCAGCTCGTAGCCTTCACCCTCGCGTTCTTTCGTGACGTCCACAATCTTGTCCGCGCTCTCCTTCTCTTTCCGCAGCAATTCCAAAGAGTGGCGCACCTTCACGAGCTCCAGATAACCCGATGCCACGCGCACCATCACCGCGTTCCGCGTATCCTCCAGCACCGCCCGTTGGGCCCGCACTTGCTCCTGTTGTTCTTTCGCCAGGCCCCGCAGCGGCCCGTTCAGGACTTGCTCCGTATAAGTCACGCTGAACAGCGCCGGCGGCCGTCCTCCCGGCGTTTCCGGCAATCCATATGTGAAGCCCGCTCCCGACCCCCCGTACAAATTGGGAAGGAATTCCGCTCGCGTGAGTTGCGCCGTGTCCTGCGACGCCTGCACCTGCAGCTTGGCCAGCTGAATATCCTTGCTGTTCGAGAGCGACAGTTCGACCGCGCGCTTCAGCGTCAGCACCACCGGCGTGGAACTCGCCACCGGCGCGACCGGCGCTTGCTGCGCCCGCGCATATTGCGGCGCGATCGCCGCCATCAAAAATCCAAATGCCAAGCCTTGTTTCCAGGCCATGCCTTTTCCTCCAGTCACTCTACTCATAGCGCAGTGATTCGATCGGTTCCAAAACTGCCGCCTGCTTTGCCGGCAGCCATCCGAAGAAAAGTCCCGTCGAGCACGACACCAGGAACGCCAGCACCACGCTCATCGGTGAAATCGGCACCCGCAAATTTCCCGGCAGAAATTGCTGCACAATCACCGGAATGCCGATTCCAATCAAGATGCCGATTACCGCTCCACCGCCGCTGATCAGGAACGCTTCGATCAGGAATTGCCACATGATCTCGCGTTGCGCCGCGCCGATGGCCTTGCGAATGCCGATCTCCCGGGTACGCTCTTTCACCGTAACCAACATGATGTTCATGATGCCGATGCCGCTGATCAGCAATGCGATGAAGGCAATCACGATCAATACGATGCGCAGCCCCAAAGCGATGATCTTCGCAGTCGACAAAATGGCCACAAGCGTCTGCACGTTGTATTCCGCCTCCCTCGGATGGCGGCTCTTTAGCAGCCGGCTAATCTGCCTCTCAACAATAGCCACTTTTTCCGCCCCGCCCGTCTGCAACTGCAGCGTGCTCAAAACGTCCGTGCCGGTGTAATACTTCATCAGCGAAAACGGAATGATGACGGATTCCTTCTGCAATTCCGACAAGCCAAACGTCTCCGCACGCTCCCTGAAAACGCCCACGACGGTAAACGTGAGTTCCCCCATGCGGAGCTGCCGCCCGACGGGATTTTCCACTCCGAAGACCCGGTCCGCCAGATCCTTGGTGATCAGGCAAACTTTGCTTCGCGCTTCCATGTCCGCGAAATCGAAATATCGTCCGCGCAGAATAATCAGCCGCCGGATTTGCTGGTATCCATCGGTGACGCCGATCAGCCGCACCGGGCGCGTCCTTCCGGCAACCACCACCGCCATCGGCAGATCGTTGAATCCCGCCACGACCAACGCATCGGGAATCTGCGCCCTGGCCGCCGCCAGATCATCGGTGTTGATTTCGTAGCTGAGAGGTTGCGCCTTTTCGGGCGTCTTGATCATCTCCACCCAGACCAGGTTCGACCCCATCGCCTCAATCTGCGAAATCACAAATCTCTGGCTGGTCAACGCCACGGTCACCACCAGCACGATGGAGGCGCTGCCGATGATTACGCCGATGGACGTCAGCACCGCGCGCACTTTATTGGCGCGCAAGGCGTCCACGGCCACCGCGACTGCTTCTCGTATGTGCATTTACGTTCCGAAAAACTTCGCTCAGTCTTTTCCGAGCTGCTTCAGCGCTTCCTGGGCCAGCTTGTACTTGCCGTTCAACTTCAACGCGGCCTGATATTCGCTGCGCGCTCCGCCCGGATTCTTCTGGCTCTCTTGCAGCCGCCCGAGCCAGTAATGCGCGGCCCACGGGCGCGGGTAATCGGAATTCATCGGCGCAAGTTGCAGATAGTCCTTTAACAATTTTTCCGCTTCCGCGGGCTTCTCGCCTTGCAGAATCAACGCTACGCCCCGGTAGAATTTCCCGCGGGGATCGTGCGGCGCCAAGTCTTCTCCGGCCGCGGCCACCGCCAGAAGTTTTTCCGCATTCTTGCGCTGAACAAAATAGTCGCCGATGTCGTAAATGCGGTTGGCGGTCTTCGGCTTGCCGTCCAGCGCCTTCGCAAATTCCGCATCCGCCGCCGCATAATCTTTTTTCTGAGCTCTGCAGATGCCGGTGGCGTAATGCCCTTCCGCTGCGTCCATCTTCATCAATTTCTCGATCAATGGCTGGGCTTTCTCTTCTCCACCGCCCACCATTCCGGGCGCGGTGCAGTCATACTGGATCAAATCCTGCTGCGCATCAAAATTGCGCGCGTCCAACTGCACAGCCGCGTCAAATTCCTTCTGGGTCTTTCGCGCCAGCGAGTACGCGCTCAGCATGGACGCGTGATCCGCCTTCGCGCCGTACGCTTCGCCCAGCCACCGGTGATAGTTGGAATCCTTCGGATTGATCGCGACAGCTTTTTCCGCGCTGCTCACCGCGGCATCGTATTGGTTCAGTTCCAGGTAGGATCTCGCCAGCAGGACAAAAATATCGCCGTTGTTCGCCTCGCTTCCCGCCGCGCTTTTCAGAATTTCGATGGCCTGGGTATACTCGCCTTTTTCAAACGCGCCCTTGGCCTTCTCCAGGGGAGTTTCCTCGGCGCGCGCCGCGGCGGCCAACGTCAGGCAAACCAGCAATGCGCAGATGAAGTTAATTACTCGCACCGTTCCCGCCCGGAACGTTCGTCGTGTCCAAGTTCACCACCTTGACTGGCATGCCATCGCGAAAATCGGCATCGCCCGGCAGCGCCACTGTATCTTCCCCGGTCAGTCCGCTGACCACCTCATAATTTGTCGCATCCGCGATGCCTACCTGAATAGGACGCCTTTCCAACACCGTTTTCCCCACGCTGTCCTTCACCACAAACACGAAACTTTGCCCGCCAATCGTTTCCACGGATCCGCGCGGCACGGCCAGGACGTTCAGGCGTTCCCGCGAATTGATGCGCACGTTCACATTGGTGTTCGGCAGCAGCTCGAGCTTGGCGTTTTCCACCGAGCACAGCAGTTCGCCAACGCTGCGCGAGGAGTGTGAGACAACCTGCTTCGGTGTGATTTCCGTCCGTCCCGCCCAGGTCCGGTTCTCCAGTGCGTCCCAGGTAATTCTCACGGGCAAGCCTGGCTCCAGCCCGCCCATTTCCGGCTCATCAATGAACGCCCGAACGCGAACCTGATGCAGGTCCGCCATTTTCGCCAGCAGATCGCCCATTTTCACGTAATCACCGGCCTTGACCGGCAAGGCGTACAGCGTGCCGTCGGTTGGCGCTGTGATGCGTCCCTGGCGCACTTTGTCCTCAAGAACGGCCACGTCGCTCTGCGCCTGCTGCACGGCCAAATCTCCCCGCGAAGTGTCCAGGGAAACCTGGCGCTCGAATTCCTTCTTCACCGCCGTCACCCGATTCACTTCCGCTTGCGCCTTGCTCAGGGCCAATTCATTGGCGGCCAATTCGTCTTTCGTCGCCGCGCCCTCGGCCAGCAGACGAACCAATGAATCGTGATGCCGCTGCAGCCCGTCGCGGTCGCCGATGGCCTTTGCCAGGTCTCCATCCACGCGCGCGGCATCGTCCGTGCGTCCTCCGGCCCTGGCAGCGCGAAGGTCTTCCTGGGCGCGCAGCAGCCTGGACTTGGCATTTGCCAGTTGCGAAGAGGCGTCCTTCACATTTAACTCAAGAAGCAACTGTCCTTTCTTCACGTTCTGCCCTTCGCTGACGCTGACCTTTTCGACGAAGGTATCGAGTCGCGCGAAAATGTTGAATGGGGCAATGGGCTCCACCTTGCCGTTGCTGGTGATGGACGAAACGATGTTGTGCCGGAACGGTTTCACGGCCGATATTTTGGCCACCGGCTGGCGGCCGCTCACTTTAATCAACACGAACGCAACGATTCCCGCAAGGAGCAGGAGGAGCAGCGTACGGTTGCGCAGCTTCTTATCCATATATTCCTGAAACCCAATCCCCGTTCGCCATCAGGATCTGCTACACGAAGGAATCATCCGGCTTTCGCGGGCGCCTGTCGTTCCGGATTCCGAGAGCTGGCTTGAATTGTACTTCGAATGCTTAATCTAAAGTCTATCAGGAGGTAAACCATTTTCTCCACATGCACCAGTCTATCTATGAGATGCCCGGCGCGTGTTTCTGGATGCTGCCCGCCGCGGTTCAACGGGCGGCACGCTCCCCGTGGTAGAATGCCGCCATCATGGATGCCTCCGAAAGCGCGCGGCCTGAAGAGAAAAAGGGTGCCGCCGCGCCGCCCGAATCTCCCGTTCTGCACCGCGTCTGCATCCAGTGCAATAATATGTTCCGCGTACCCCCTGACAAATTCGATGCCAAACAGTGCCCGACTTGTCACAAAGGTTAAGACCGGCTTCCTTGTTTGCAGGCGTTTCCACATTCCGCGCGCGGGCTCGTTCCCGGCGGACTCTTTTCCATTGCTCTCGCGTTTTCGAGAGCATAAGCCCGCGTGTCCGGGTTCCCAATCCAGGTTGAGGTTCTCCCCATGATCGAAACGCGTGGACTGACGAAATTGTTTAAAGACAAAAAGCGCGGCGAAATCCGCGCCGTGGACGGCGTGAGCTTCATCTGCAAACCCGGGCAAATCTACGGGCTGCTGGGGGCGAACGGAGCGGGCAAGACCACCACACTGCGCATGCTGGCCACGATTCTGGAGCCCAGCGACGGCACGGCGACTGTGTGCGGCCACGACGTGGTCGAAGCGCCGCAAAAAGTCCGCGCCAATGTTGGTTTTCTCTCCACCGCCACTGCGCTTTACCCGCGGCTTACTTCCCAGGAGATGGTCGAATATTTCGGCCGGCTGAACGGCCTCCCCGAAGCCGAATTGAAGAAACGCGTGGATGAAATTTTCACGCGGCTGGACATGAACTCCTTCCGTGACCGCCGCTGCGACAAGCTTTCCACGGGCATGAAGCAGAAAACCTCCATCGCCCGCACGCTGATTCACGATCCCCAGGTGATGATCTTCGACGAGCCGACCCTGGGCCTGGACATCATGACCGCGCGAACGATTCTGGAATTCATCCGCGAATGCCGCCAGCGCGGAAAAACCGTTATTTTCTCGACGCACGTGATGAGCGAAGTGGAAAAGCTCTGCGACGTCATCGGCATCATCCAGTCGGGCAAGCTTCTCGCGGAAGGCTCGCTTGCCGCGCTTCGGGAGCAATACAAGGAACAGGACCTCGAGGAAATTTTCGTGAAGGTCGTCGCACCCCACTACAAGCCCGAGGAGGCCGCCTGACATGCCCCTGCAGAATATCGGCACCGTCTACCGCAAGGAGCTGACGGATTCGCTGCGCGACCGGCGCACGCTCATTTCCACGCTGCTGGTGCCTTTGCTTCTCTTCCCTATCCTCTCCGTGGGATTCGCCGCGCTTGCCGTGACGCTCGAAAAGAAAGCGAAGGAAGAGATCCCCAAGGTGATGCTGCTTGGCGGCGCGGACTCACCCGGTGCGCTGGAAGCTTTGCGCGCAAGCAAAAAGATCGAAGTCGTGCCGGCGACTCCGGACTGGAAAGACAAGATCATCAACAAGGAGATTCGCGCCGCGGTCGCGATTCCCGATGGGTTTGAAGCCAGCCTGGCGCAACAAAATCCCCAGACGGTCGAGATTTACAAATACGAAGGCGAGCTGAAGTCTTCCATCTCCGCGGATACGGTCGAGAAAGAGCTCAAGGACTACCGGGACAACGTGATCGAAGCCCGCCTGGATGCCAATCATGTGCCTTCTTCCATCCTCATACCGTTTCGCATCAAGCAGGACAACGTCGCTCCGCCCGAAAAAGTCGGCGGGGCTGAGCTTGGAGGCATCATCGGCTACATGGTGATCCTGCTCTGCCTGACGGGAGGCATGTATCCGGCGATGGACCTGACCGCGGGCGAAAAAGAACGCGGCACGATGGAAACGATTCTTTCGAGCCCTATCTCCCGCCTCGACCTGGTCCTCGGAAAGTTTTTCCTGGTGCTCACCGCTTCGCTGGTTACCGCGGCGCTTTCGGTGGTCTCCATGGGTGTTTCGTTTTGGGGTATGAAGCAGTTGAAAGCGTTGGACGTCTCGAAGAATCCTGACGCGGCAGGCATGCAACTCCACATTGGATTCACCGCTGTTCTTTCCGTCTTCCTGATGGCTCTGCCGCTGGCGGTGCTTTTTTCCGCCGGGTTGATCACCATTTCGCTCTTCGCCAAAAGCTACAAGGAAGCGCAGAGCTACGTTTCTCCCTTGATGGTTCTGGTGATTATCCCGGCGGTGGCGGCGATGCTTCCGGGCGTCGAGCTCACCGCCAAGCTGGCGCTGATTCCGATCCTGAATGTCAGCCTGCTCTGCAAGGAGCTGGTCACGGGAACCTATCACTGGAACTTTATCGCGCTGATTTTTCTTTCCACCTGCGTTTACGCCGCCGCCGCGCTTTTCCTGGCCGTAAAAATGTTCCAGCGCGAAGACGTGCTTTTCCGCAGCTGATCCTCATCTCTTTCCGTGTTGCCCGGGGCGAACACGGCCAATTTTTCCCGAACACCTTCGCGGGAAATCTCGTATGTTCTTTTGAGGCCCTATGCCGCGACGCCTGCTCCGGATTCTTTTGATCCTTCTACTGGTTCCGCCGATCATGGCCACCGTCATGGGCTGGCTGGTGGCGCCTTCGTTTCTTCACCCGGTGCGCCGTCCGCTGACGCCCGGACTTATCCGCGAAGCCGACGCTTCGTTCGCGCACAGCCGCGCGCAGCGCGAAGATTTCAATGTGACCGCGCCGGATGGCGCCGAACTTCGCGGCTGGAAGGTGCGACCGCAAGAGCCCAACGGTTCCTGGGTTCTGCTTTTTCACGGCGTGGCCGACAACCGCGTGGGCGCGATCGGGCAATCCGAGATTCTGCTGCGCGCGGGATACAGCGTAGTGATGATGGATCAGCGGGCTCATGGAGAAAGCGGTGGCGCGATGGCCACCTACGGGTGGCTGGAGCGCAACGACACCCGAGCGGTCGTGGACGCGCTGGTCGCCTCCGAGCACCCCACACACCTTTTTGCCCTGGGAGAATCGATGGGCGCGGGCATCGCGTTGCAGTCCGCCGGTGTCGATCCGCGCATTGAGGCCGTGGTGGCCGAAGCGCCGTTCGCGACCCTGCGCGAAGCTTCCTATGACTATGCCGGTCTGCAGGAATACCCGCTTCTCGGCAAAACGCTCTTCGCGCCCGGCGCCTGGATGATGCTCTATCGCGGCGGCAAACTCGCCGGATTTCCCGCGTCCGGCGTTTCTCCGGAAAATGCGGTGGCCGCGAGGAATTTTCCCGTGCTGCTGATCTGCGATGAAGCCGATACCACGCTGCCCTGCCGCCATGCAAAACGAATTTACGCGGCGGCGCAGGGGCCGAAGTCTTTGTGGGTGGTTCCCGGGGCGTTTCACACCGCCGCGCTCGGATTTGCGCCGGAAGAGTTCCGGCAGCGAGTCCTCGACTTCTTCCGCCAGCGCGTTCCTAGTCCTTGACCGGCCAGCGCGGCGGATCGCTCCTGTTTTTCTTGTCCTTGGAAGTGTCTGTTCCTGCGGCTTCCCAGCGGTCGCTCAAATGCCGCACGGTTTCGCGCATGCGCACGGCCAGTTCCGTGATGATCTGGAGCCGCTGCAGTGTTTGTGGCGGCAAGTCCAATTTCCCGCGCCGCACTTCCAGCAACAGAAGCTCCGCGTTTCCGAGGATTCCCGTCAACGGATTGTTCAGTTCGTGGCGGAGAACCTCGCCGAAGTCGCGGTCGTCCAGCCTCAGCTCGCCCAACGAAAGGCTGCCGCTGTGCGCGCCGTCAAGCGGTACGGATTTCACGGAGCCTCTCAGCCGCCGCTCCACCATGGTGATCGCCGCGGGCAGGCACATCGCCGAGCGCGGCACGAAATCAACCGCGCCAGAGCGCACCGCCAGCGTCGTCTGCAAGCCTTCTCCGGCGGCGCCGATCCACACCACCGGCGCGGACCCAGCCAGAAGGGAAAGCGCGGACTCAATCGCCTGCCGCCGCGCGCGCCACGGCCCGTTCTCTTCCACCAGCACGAGTTCCTCCGCCAGGATGACCGAGGGAACCTGTTCCCTTAAAATCCGCCGCGCACCGGCGATGCCGTCCGCATCCACGATCCGGACATCCTTCCTCCGCCGCTGCAGTTCGTGCCGGGCTTCCGAGCAGAAATCCTCCCGGCCGCAAAGCAACACCAGATCTCCCCGTCCTCCGGGCGGCCGCTCCTTTTGGGCGGTGGCTCGAATCTCCGTATAATTCTGTTCCTGTCGCACGGCGTTGCCTCTCCTCTTTGTTTAGCCGAAGGTCTTCAGACCAGGTTGTATAGACCGGTGTTTAGACCATGGTTTGCAGCATGCCGCGAACGGCACGGCTCAGCTCTTCCACCCGGAACGGTTTCGCCACGTACGGCAGGCCATGCCGCTCCAGAAATTCCTGCGTTCGCGGCGTCACCAGGTCGCCGGTTACAAACAGCACGCGGCCCTGCAACGGATTCCTGCGCATCCCGAGCGACTGAAAAAATTTCTGCCCGTCCATTCCCGGCATCTTCAGGTCGCAGATCACCAGGTCGTATTCTTCGTGCTCCGCCCGGTCGAGCGCGGACTCGCCGTCGCGCAGCACATCCACGCGCATGCCTTCGTCACGCAGCACGTCCGCGATCAGCCCGCCGACCGTCGGCTCGTCTTCGAGCACCAGCACGCGCGGCGAGCGGTTTTCGCGAGGGATGCCGTTTTCGCCCGGCCCCGCCGCTGGCGGCAGCCGGAGAACCGCGGTGGCCGCCGCAGATTCGTCTTTCGCCGCGGCCGCCGCGGGAAGCTCCACCAGAAAACGCGTGCCGCCCTTTGGCGGGCTGAGAACATGGACCGTTCCACCGTGCTGCCGCACAAACCCCAGCACGATTGCCAGCCCGAGGCCGGTGCCCACGCCCGGCGGCTTGGTAGTAAAAAATGGATCGAAGATGCGCGCCTGAATCGCGCCCGGAACGCCCGGCCCGTCGTCCCACACTTCGAGACGCGCCCGCCCGCCGCCGGTGCTGGCGGTGCGAACGCCGATCAGGCCGCCCTGTCCGCTCTGCAGGATGGCCTGCTGGGCGTTCTGCAGCAGGTTCAGAAGCACCTGCTGCAACTGCCCGAAATCCCCGTCTACATCCGGTACAGAAACTCCTTTTTCAACCATCAGGCGGATCGGGGCGCCGGAAAGCGTCGCCCGCATCAGGCCGGCCGTGCGATCCACCAGTTCGTTCAGGGAAACCGGCGCACGGACGCTGCGTCCCTCCCCGGAAAGTTGCAACAACTGGCGGAGAATTCCCGCGGCGCGCTCGGCCTCCGCCAGGATGCCGCGCACTTCGGGGTTTATGGATCCCGCGCCCGTTTCGCGCTGCAGCAGGCGCTGTGCGTAGCCCAAAATCGTCGTCAGAGGATTGCTCAACTCGTGCACGATGCCGCTGGCACGCTGACCGAGGGAAACTAGTTTTTCGGTCTGCACCATGCGCGATTGGAACAAACGGCGCACACTCGTCTCGCGATAGACCTCCACGCGCCCGAGACGCCGGCCGCCTTCCCCTGTAATCGCGCGCGTGCAGCGCTCGATGGTTTGCGGCACGGGCCAGTTCATCGCCAGCTCTTCCTGGCTCTCCTCTTCCCGCAAATCCGCGAGCGCCCGCCAGCGGCGCGCAAATTCCCGCGGGTCGGAGGCGTGTGAAGACACCAGGTCAAGGAGTTCGTCGAAGGTTCGCATTCCAGCCGCTTCTTCGCGGGTGAGCCCCAGCATGCGGTAGAAGTGCTCGTTCGCCGCGCGGATGCCGCCGGCTTCGTCGAACACCACCACGCCCTCCGTCATCCAGCCAACGGTCTGGCGGAGTTCCGCCTCCACGTCCTCTTTGCGCCGCTCGCCTGCTATGGCGTCCGGGCGCTCGACTCCCAGGGCAAGGAACTCCGCGCCCGAAAGCTCCAGCCGGCGGCACTCGACGGCGGTGCCGTCCTTCAATTCCGCTTTGAGAATTTCCGCCGCACCGTGCGAGAAATCTTCCCCGCCGGATTGCAGCCAGCGGTTCACGCGCTCCCACTCCCGCGGACGAAAAAATTCAACGAAACGCGAAGCGTGCTTGCCAGCGCGCGCGGCAGGCGCGGACCCATCCTGGGAGAGAATATTTCGCGCGGCCCGGCTCATTCCTTTCACGAAACCGCCGCGGTCCACGAGCACCACAGGTTGCCCGCTGGACTCCAGCAGCGCGATGCGCCACATCTCCGTCCGGGCCCGCTCCGACCAGCGGGCTTTTTGCTGCAACACCTGGGTGGCCAGCAGCGCGCGCTGCTCCAGACGCTCCAGGCTTTCGAGACTTGTGCGGCCGCGGGGAAGACCCGCCAGCAGGACCCCGCGCGCCGAACCTTCATAGGCAAGTGGAATCGCCACGATCCGGGAAATGTTGCGCGCCAGCGGCAGCGCTCCAGCCTCCGCTCCGGTGAGCTCTCCGGTTTCGACTGCCCTCCGCCAGAACATTTCGAGGGGCCCGTGCTCCACGCTGTGCGCCCAGGCGGAATCTCCGCTCAACGCGCAAATCCCCAGACGCTCCTCCGCGCGAGCTCCCGACGGGGCCGCCACCGGCAGCCCGGTCTTTCGCTCTCCGATCAGCGCAAAAATTGCGCCAACGCCTTCCGGGGCTTCCCGGCTCGTGCAGGTTTCGGCAAGCTCCCGCAGGATCTCGTCAGGCTCCGTGTTTTCCGCGAGCAGGGTGTGCACCCGAAAACTGAGTTCAAGGTCCGCCTTGCGCTGCCGGGCCAGCTGGTTTTGTTCTTCCCATTCGAGCGCCAGGGCCAGCTCCGCCGCCACTTCCTCCGCAAGCACACGCGGCAGCGGACTGTCCGCGTCCGCCGCGGCCACCAGAAGCAATCCGCGCAGAAGGTTCTGCCCGAATACGGGAACCCAGAGGGTATGCAGCATGCCGAGCGTAGGGCCCAGAAGCGGGTCATTGACATCGCCACGCAGTTTCCACTCGGCGGTTTTTCCAAGCGAAAGAAGATCCAGAGGCAAAGGTAGTTCCACGGATAGATTGGTCCATTTTCCGGACCCGTTTCCGTCTCCCCTTTCACGTACCTCCCCGCGGAAAACAACCGATCTTCCCGAAGACGGCTCGTCCCCGGCCGGTGGGTCCAGCCAGACACCAAAGCGCTCGGCGCCGGGTTCCATCTGCAGTTCCAGGAGGGCCTCGCGAACCCAAACGTCGCGCCCGGCACCGCTGCGCGCCGCCCGCACCACACCCCGGAATGCGCGCTGCGGGGACAACTTGCTATGGTGATTTCGTGAGAACATGCCGGTTTCCTTAGGGCTGCTCACACACACCAATGCACTGGCGACGCCAAAGCCGGTTAAGGCCATCTTGTTGTAGTGGAGAGATTTACCTGGGCTGTGGAAAGTTCAAGTCGAGAATCTGTAAATTATTTTTCCAAAATGATACGCGCACCCGGGGGTTCACGCGTCCGCGCGCTCGATCTGGTACTGCTTCAATTTCCGGTAGAGCGTAGTTTTCCCGATGCCCAGCATTCGAGCCGCGGCTTGCTTGTCGCCTCCGGTTTGCCGCAACGTACTCAAGATTGCCCGCCGTTCGAGTTCGTCGAGCGGCAACAATTCTTCCTTTTCGGGGGCGCGCTCGGTGGTCGGATATTGCAAAGTGGTTGGAAGGTCTGCCGCGCTGACGAAAGGCACGCTGCCCAGAGCGATCGCCCGCTCAATGGCGTTTTCCAGTTCCCGCACGTTTCCCGGCCAGTCATAAGCCATTAGCCGGCGCATGGCGTCTTCGGTAAGCTCGCGAGTCATTTCGTCCTGCCGCGAGAATTTTTCCAGGAAAGAGGTTGCCAGCAAAGGAATGTCGCTCTTTCTCTCCCGCAACGGGGGCAGCTTGATCTGCACCACGTTCAGCCGGAAATACAAATCCTGGCGGAAGGTGCCGTTCTTGATTCCCAATTCCAGGTCCCGGTTCGTTGCGGCCACGATGCGGATGTTGATCGCCCGGCGCTCCGTGGAGCCCACCGGCTTGATCTCTCCCTCCTGCAGGGCGCGCAGCAGCTTGGCCTGCATCTCCAGCGTCATCTCGCCGATTTCGTCCAGAAAGAGCGTGCCGCCGTTGGCCGATTCCATCAGTCCCTGCTTGGCCTGCACCGCTCCCGTAAACGCGCCCCGCGTGTACCCGAAAAGCTCCGACTCGATCAGCGTGGGCACCAGCGCAGAGCATTCCACCGGCACAAACGGCTTGTCTTTGCGCGGGCCCAGAAAATGGACGCTGCGCGCGACAAGTTCCTTGCCTGTTCCGCTTTCGCCAAGAATTAGCACCGGATGGTCGCGGAGACTCACTTTTTCAATCAGCCGATAGATACGCTCCATTCGCGCGGACAATCCAATCAGGCCGCCAAACCTGGGAAGCGCGCGCACCTGCTCGCGCAACATGCGGTTTTCACGCTTCAGTTCCACCGCGTGCACCACCTGTTCGAGCCGCGCGCGCAATTCTTCGATGCGAAACGGTTTCGTGACGTAGTCCACCGCTCCCATGCGCGTGGCCTGCACCGCGGAGTCGATGGTTCCGTATTGCGTCAGCATCACCACGGCCATGTCCGGAAAAAGCCGCGTGGCGCGTTTCAGTAATTCCAACCCGCTCGTTCCCGGCAGCCGCAAATCGGTAAGCAAAATGTCCACCGGAGAAACTTCCAGAACCTCCAGCGCTTCCTCTGCCGTGCCCACGTCGAATACTTTCATGCCGGCTTCTTCGGCGATGGAACGGCACACGCCGCGCACATGTTCGTCGTCATCCACTACCAGGAGGTGCACCGGCGGCAAGCCTTGCGCCGCACGCTCCTCTTTGCCAATCGCGAAAACTCCGGCGGACCGTTCGAACTCCGCGCTAACCGCTCGGCCTGTGTGCGCATCCGCCATCGTGCCTCATCTCTGGGAACTGTGTTGGGGCCTAGTTCGGTGGAAAATGTGAAGGAAAAAGGCTGGGCCAATTCCCGTTCCGGGAAATCACATCTCACTTCTAGTTCAGAATGGTTCTATTGTCAAGTATGTAATTATCTAAAGCGGACTTTTGCGAGGTGTGTACCAATCTGGAATGCCCCCGGACTATTGCGGAACGAGCACTACTCCTCAGAAAGCGGGCCGCTGTTTCCTGCGGCTCTCCTTGAGCGCTGAATCGTTAGTGAAAGGCATCGCGAAGGCGGGACAGGACAAGAGCATTTTTGCGCTTGTGCCGGTGCGGGTCGCAGACCGTCAGGGACGGCCCACGTACAGGTCTTTTCAGGATAGACGAGCCGGGGAAATGGGGATAGACTCCCGACCGCGTTTTCCATCAAAAGGCAGTTTCCAGCCAGAAGGCGAGGAGCGTATCCATGAGCAAATTCAGGCGTCGTCCAAAGCAAATTCCCCTGCGAGTTGTAAGCAGTCTTGCGAGCATTGCTGCTCTTCTGGTAGCGTTTTTTGCGCTGCCTAAATCCGTGAAGCCCGCACCCAGCAGGGCCCCTGCAGCGCCAACGGTTTCCTCACTACCCTCCAATCAACCCAACTTCGGATCGAACGTTTACGTCTTCACTCCAGACATGCCGCAGAGCCAGATCCAGGCCACTGTCGACGCAGTGGCAAATCAGCAAATCTCCAACCAGTTTGGAACTCAGCGCTATGCGTTGCTGTTCGAGCCCGGCACTTATGGATCCAGCACCAGCCCACTCAACTTTCAGGTCGGCTACTACACGTCCGTCGCGGGCCTCGGTCTTTCCCCGAACGATGTCGTCATCAATGGCTCGATCTACGTACGCAACCAATGCTTTGGCAAATATTGCATAGCACTGGTGAACTTCTGGCGGTCGCTGTCCAACCTGACCATCAACGTGAACACCCCGAACTTCGGTTGCTACAACGGCGAATTTTGGGCCGTGTCGCAGGCCGCTCCGATGCGCCGGGTCCGCGTTAACGGCTTCGCCACTCTCATGGACTATTGCACACCTCCGTCGTTCGCAAGCGGCGGCTTCATTGCCGATTCCGAGTTCGACGGCAGCACCATTGTCAATGGCTCGCAGCAGCAGTGGCTGGTCAGAAACAGCAAGCTCGACGGCTGGACAAACGGCGTCTGGAACCAGGTGTTCTCTGGGGTCATAGGCGCACCCGCGCAGTGCTTCCCCAGTCATGCGTCATGCGGTGGACCCTACACGACACTCGCAACCAGTCCTGTAACACGAGAAGCGCCGTACCTGTACATGGACTCCAGCGGAAACTACAACGTCTTCGTTCCGTCGGTCCAGCTCAATTCCTCGGGTACGAGCTGGGCTAGCGGCGCTACGCCTGGTATGTCTATCCCAATCGAAAGTTTCTTCATCGCCAGTCCGGCCGACAGCGGAGCGGCCATCACCGCCGCATTGGCGTCCGGCAAAAATCTCATCCTCACTCCGGGCGTTTATGAGCTTGATCAGACGATCGAGGTCACGCATCCAGACACGGTGGTGCTTGGCCTCGGTTTCCCGACTTTGGTTCCACAAAAAGGAATCATAGCTATGAGGAGCGTTGGCAGCGCCCAAGGAGTAATAATCTCGGGCATTCTCTTCGATGCTGGCCCAACGACCTCGCCCGCGTTGCTGCAAATCGGAACCGGTAATGCGGGCAGGAAAAATGACGCTTCTGATCCGTCGGTTCTTTCCGATGTGTTCTTCCGTATCGGCGGCGCAGCAGCGGGCAGCGCGACGAATAGCCTCGTAGTCAACAGCAGCAACGTCATCCTGGATGACATCTGGGCGTGGCGGGCAGACCACGGCAATGGCGTGGGCTGGAACATCAATACCGCGGACAGCGGCGTCATCGTCAACGGTGACAATGTCACCGCTTACGGCCTTTTTGTGGAGCACTACCAAAAGTACGAAGTGATTTGGAACGGAAATGGCGGCACGGACATCTTCTTCCAGAACGAAATGCCCTACGACCCGCCGAGCCAAGCGGCGTGGATGGAGGCCCCCGGAGTGGACGGATTTGCGGCCTTCAAAGTGGCCGATTCTGTGACCAGCTTCAGCGGTTATGGCATGGGCAGCTACAGCTTCTTCAACCAGGGTGTGAACATCAATGCCGCAAACGCCTTTGAGGTCCCAGCCAACCTCCCGGCATCAAGCCTTCACGACCTGCTGACGATCTTTCTTTCCACCTCCGGTTCGGGTGGCATCCTGAACGTCGTCAATGACCAAGGCGGCTCTTCGACCATCGCCAACCCTGATACCGCGGTGACAGTGGTGAGCTATCCATAAAGGCTGGACGCTTCCAACGTCCCTCAGGATTGTTCCAGATTGAGCGTGAGGAGGTTCCCGCGGAATAATTCCTCGCCGTAAAGAGAGAACGGACGGTTTGCACCGCCCGTTCTTCTCGTCGCGATTTACTTTGGCCTAGTGCCTTATCCCAATTACGGCTTGGGCGCTGTCTTAGGGGCTGGCTTGGCAGCCGGCTTCCCGGCTTTCTTGTTTTCCTCGGCACCGCGGCGAATCAATGTCGCGGCATCTTCGGCGTTGAACGGCAGGCCTCGCACGCCCTGTTGGCCCGTCGTGCTAAGGGATACGTCCACGCGCCGGTTGTTGGCCAGCACAATGGTGGGCAGATTCTTGAGGACCTTTTGGCGAGTCGCATCACTCAGGGTGGTGTCCTGCTCGACTAGAGCCTTCACGTCGGCCGCGCTCATGTTCTGTTCCTGACCAAGAGCTTTGGTTTCCAGATGGTCCGCAGGAACGCCGTGCTCGATGAGATAGCTCTTCACACGCTCCACGCGGCGTTCGGAAAGTTTCAAATTGTATTCCTTGGTGCCGCGAATATCGGCATGCCCCGCCAGGATCAGGTGGGCATCCGGTTTGTAGGGAAGGTACTGCTTGTAGTCACTAACCAGCGCATCGAGTGTCTTTATCTGGCTGGGAAGGAGTCCGCCATTGGGCTTCGCCGCTGTGGGCTGCGCGGTCGGGAAATAAATGTCATGCAGGGACAGCCGGGCTTCCAGTTGCTTGATTTCCGGATGTTCCTGCACAGTCACCGAAGTGGATGCAGGGGTGCGGCCGCCGTGACCGTCGTCGGCCGTGCACGTGATGGAGTAACTTCCTGGCACAAGGCCGGTGGAATCAAGTTGCGCGGAGGGGCCGCTGCCGGAAATCTGGCCACCCGTGGTTGTATAGCTGTAGGTCAGCGGATCGCCGTCCGGATCGCTGGCCGTCGAAACGATGTTCACATGGTCGCCCGCGAAAATGGGGGTGCGTTCCGGCGCGCAGGAAATGACCGGCGGCCGATTGGGCCGCTTGGCCACTGCGATGTCCGTGGCACAGCTCGCGGTTCCGCCGTGGCCGTCGTCCACCTTTACGTTCACGGTGTAGTTGCCGATAGCCAGGCCCGAGGGGTTCCAGCGGACATCCGGACCCGTGCCATCCACGGTGCCGCCCGTCGCGCTATAGCTGTAAGTAAGAGGGTCGTTGTCGGCATCCGTGGCGTTCACGTGGATTGCCACCGGATCTGTCGCACCTTCGTTGACGGAAGGTTGCGCCGCGGAGCAGGCCGCCACCGGCGGATGATTCGGCTTTGCGGGAGCTGGAGGATAGGCCCACCGCAGGACCAAGCCTGTGCCGACGCGGAAGTTGTTCTGACGGCCGCTGGCACTGAGCAGGGACCCTGAAAAATTGGTCATCAGGTAGTCGGCCTGGACAAAGCGCCACGCGAGATACTTGGTGAGCACCACGTCCACTCCGCCGCCGACCGCCAGCGCAAATGCGCCCTGGGATTTGTCGCCGGTAACCTGGCTGCTGCCGTGGGCCGCGCCGAAGAGAACTTCGCCGAAAGGAACAAAATGATCAAAGCGCCGCAAGTTCAGGCGGGGACCGAAGAGGTAGGTCTGCATGTTCCCGCTGATGGTGGCCAGTGATGCGGTGTTGGTGGTGGGGTCGAGGATAAAGACCTGCCGGTCGAAGCGGTAGCCACCGACTTCGCCGACGATACCCAGCCAGCGGCTGACGTTATAGGCAAACGAACCGGTCGCACCCAATTCGTTGAAATTCCTGAAGGCACACGGGCAGAAGTTGATGTAGCTGAACATGCCTGCCACTTCGAATCTCGGCGTCAACTGACCCCAGGCGTGCCGGTTCCAGGGGTTGTTGGACCAGTCCGAAAAAACGTCCGCGGGTTTAGCCGCGGGCGCGGGCATCGCGAAGAGGCTCGGCGAAGCGGGAGCGATACTGAAATCACCGGCGGGGACCGCATTTGCGGACTCGGCAGTTTTATCGCTGGTTGCTTTGCCAGCGTCCTTCTGTTGCGCACAGAGAGGCAGGGCGAAAAGAGCGCCCATTGCCACGATTGCATACCATTTGCGCATTGTATCCTCCATTATCGTAACTAGAAATCCCGTGAGCTACTGGCGTCATCCCTTCATCGAGTTCAGCTTTAAACGCGCGATGGCGACGCAGGACAATACGCAGCAAACCACTTGCTTCTCCAAAATGGGGGCGGTTTTATACCAATCTTGCTAACAATGGAAGCAGTTGCGAAATGAAACTCGTTGCTGCGGCTGGAAGCATATTCTATAACTTCATCATTCTGCAAGCATTTCCTAAAATAAAACGGAAGCCGCAGCGATTCGGAGTTCCGGGTTCATGGCCTGACGCCGCGCGTCCTGAGTTACACTATATTCTCTATGGTTGCCTCAGCCCTGCTTGACCTGAACTGGACCGGGCAAGCACGATCCATTGCCTCCGCGCTCCTTCGCTCCGATAATTTTGCCGCTCTGATTGACCCCGGCCCAGGCTCCACACTGGCAAATCTTCGGGAGCAGCTTGCCGGACACCGCCTTCGCGTCGCGGACCTGAATGCCATCCTGCTGACTCACATACACCTGGATCATGCCGGCGCCACCGGCGCCCTGGTCCAGGAAAATCCGGCGCTTCAGGTTTACGTTCACACTCGCGGTGCGGCGCACATGATCGATCCCGCAAAACTGCTGGACAGTGCCGGACGGCTGTACGGGCAGGAGATGCAGAAACTGTTTGGAGAATTTCTTCCGGTCCCGGAAAGCAATCTACGGATTCTGCAAGGAGGCGAGACACTGTCTCTTGGACCGCGGGAACTTCGCGTGTTTTACACGCCGGGACACGCTTCGCACCATGTCACCTATTTCGATCCTGCCGAGCGTGTGGCTTACGTGGGAGACACGGCGGGAATCTGCATCGAAGGCAATCCGTTCATTCTTCCGGCCACGCCGCCGCCGGATATTTCCCTGGAGTTGTGGACCGCTTCGCTGGAGACTATCGCGCAGCTACGTCCCCGGCGATTGTTCCTGACTCACTTTGGGTATTCGGATCAGCCGGAGAGACATCTGAACGCCTATCGGGAGCGGTTGCATCATTGGGGCTCGCTGTCAGCGGAGATTCTTTCCCGCGAGCAGGAGCAAAGCGAGGCAATACGTGCCTTCGCTCGCGCGGTGGCCGCGGAGGCTGCGGAGTTTCTCTCGCCCGCGGAGCTTTCCCACTACGTTTTCAACGGGGCGCTGCAGCTTTCGTGGCTGGGGCTGGAGCGTTATCACCGCAAGCAGGCGGAGGCAAAGGCCAAAGAATTGGCGGGTTAATTTCCGTTCGTGGGCAGGTGAAGGCCGAATTCCCGGTGGGCAGCCAGCAGAGCTTTTTTCACCGCGCTTTCCTCGATGACAAAAGAAATATTGCTTTCGCTGGAGCCCTGCGCGATGGCAATGATGTTTACGTTTTCCTTGCCCATGGCCTGAAAGGTGCGGCCGGCGACGCCCGGGGTGCCGCGCATGTTTTCTCCCACCACGGCGACAATCGCGATGTTGGGATCCACGTTGATATGTTCCACTTTTTCGTGTTTGAGGTCCTCGGCGAATTCCTTGCGCAGGGCTTCGATAGTACGCTGGGCGTCGGCGGAGGAAACGCCGAAGCAGATATCGTTCTGCGAGGAGGATTGAGAAATCATCAGCACGTTGGATCGGACTTCCGCGATGGTGGAAAAGGCACGTCCAACGACGTCGGTGAGGCCCCCGATGCCGGGACCGCCGAGGCTGATCAGGGTGACGTCGCGAATGGCGGTCAGCGCCTTCACGCCAGTGTTGGTGCCACCCTTCGGGGTGATTTTTGTGCCTCGTTTTTCGGGCGCAAAGCTGTTGCGAATCCAGACGGGAATCGCCGAATCGACCACAGGTTTCAAAGTTTTCGGGTGCAGCACTTTCGCGCCAAAAAAAGCCAGCTCCGCGGCTTCGCGATATGAAATGCTTGGGATTGTGCGCGCTTCGTTGATCAGGCGGGGATCGGCGGTCAGCACGCCGTCGACGTCGGTCCAGATGATTACCTCTTCGGCGTCGAGCGCCGCGCCGAGAATCGTGGCGGAATAGTCGGAGCCGCCGCGGCCCAGGGTGGTTAATTCACCGTCTTCTGTCGAACCGATGAATCCGGTGACAACCGGAACGATGCCCTTCTCCAGCAGCGGAAAAATTCGCGCCTGCGATTTCATGCGGGTTTCTTTCATGAGGGGGTCTGCGCCGCCATGGAAGTCGTCGGTGACGATCAGTTCGCTTGCTTCGACCGACTCGCCGGCCAACCCGCGTTCCTTCACTGCCGCCGCAACGAGTGGAGCGGAGAGGCGCTCGCCAAGGCTGGAGATAGTGTCGAGAGTGCGTGGAGAAAGCTCGCGCAATAAGGCGGTGCCTTCGCAGAAGCGCCGGCCTTCGGCGAAGACTTGTTTCATTTTTTCGCAGACGTTGGCGCGCTCGGCCTGGTTTTTCACAACGCTTTCGAGCGTGCCCTGGTGCTTCGCGGCGAGTTCATCGAGGATGGCGAGTGCGGCTTGAGCATTGCCCGATTGCGCGGTCTTTGCGGCTTCGATCAGGCGGTTGGTCACGCCGCTCATGGCCGAAACGACGGCGACACATTTTCCCGCCCGCGCCGCTTCGGTGAGGATTTGCGCGGCGCGCGCGATGCACGCGGCGTCGCCGACCGAGGTCCCTCCGAACTTCATCACTTGTAACGCCGACTTCATGGTTCTCCCATCGCCGCGCTGACGTGCCCCTGTTTCTGTTGAGTCGAACTTTACTATCTTAGAGGTTCCCGGCCCGGTTCCGCGAATGTCCACTTATCAATTTTTCTAATTGAATAGATGGGGATTTCCGCGACCAGTCCGTTCTCACACGGAAAATCGCGGAAGGGAGGGCAATTGGAAGATTCAAGCTGCTGAACCCGCGAGATAAATGGGAATTGGCGTTCACAGAAGGGACCAGGCAGGAAAACGGAGGGTCGATGCGTAAGTCCGAGGACGCCCACAAACCCGCAAGGCATTTGTTTTTAGTGATATAGCTCCCGAATGGGAGGACCACGAAAAAAGATCAAAAAAAAAGCTTGCAATTGCTTTAGTGTTATAGTTAACTACAACACCATGATGCTGATTTACATTTTCGAGGTTGTTGCTACGGCGCTGCGCTTCGAATGCGAGAGAGCGTGTTGGGTGGCTCAGTCGATTGCTTGCGACGTTCTCATCAGGATTATCGGGAACTGATGATGGACCGCGAGTGGAACAACAGCCAACCAATTTACCGCCAGCTTCGCGACCGCGTGGTGGCGATGATTCTCGATGGTGTGCTGAAGGAAGGCGATCCGCTGCCGTCGGTGCGGAACGTCGCGGCAGAGTATCGAGTGAATCCGCTCACCGTTCTGAAGGGCTATCAACAATTGGTGGACGAGCAGTTGGTGGAGAGCAGGCGAGGCCGCGGCATGTTCATCAATGCCGGGGCTCGCGACCTGCTGCTTCGCGGTGAGCGGCAAAAGTTTCTAACGGAAGAATGGCCCCGGGTACACGCAACCATTCAGCGGCTCGGGCTGACACCGGAAGAATTGTTGGGAGCTGGTGGCAACGGCCAGCCGTCATCGGATTCAGAAAAGAAGGAGCGCTAAGCCATGGCATGCATCGAAGCACGCGGGCTCCGCAAGGCCTTCGGGACCACAGTCGCGGTGGACGGCGTGGATTTGCGCGTCGAAGAGGGCCGCATTTTGGGGCTGATCGGGCCGAACGGCGCGGGGAAGACGACCGCGCTAAACGCGATTCTTGGGCTGACGCCGTATCAGGGAGAGCTAAGGGTGCTGGGACGCGACCCGTGGATCGAGCGCGACCTGCTGATGCGCGATGTTTGCTTCATCGCGGATGTTGCCGTGCTGCCGCGCTGGATTCGGGTTTCGCAAGCGCTCGACTACGTGGCGGGCGTGCATCCGCGATTCGATCGCGCGAAGGCGGAAGGTTTTCTGGCGAAGACCACGATCAAGCACAGCAGCAAGGTGAGGGAATTGTCGAAGGGCATGGTGGCGCAACTGCACCTTGCGCTGGTGATGGCCATTGACGCGAGACTGCTGGTGCTGGACGAGCCGACACTGGGGCTGGACATTCTGTATCGCAAGCAATTTTACGATTCGCTGCTGAACGACTACTTCGACCGCAGCCGCACGATAGTGGTGACCACCCATCAGGTGGAAGAGATCCAGGACGTGCTGACCGATCTGATGTTCATCAACCGTGGCCGCATCGTGCTGAATTGCACCATGGAAGAAATCGAGACGCGGTATGCGGAATTAATGGTGCTTCCCGAGAAGGTAGCAGCGGCGCGGGCACTGAAGCCGATTCATGAGCGGCAGACGCTTGGCCGCAGCATCCTGCTTTTCGATGGCGTGGAACGCCAGCAACTGGCCGGGCTTGGCGACGCGCGCACTCCGAGTATCGCGGATTTGTTTGTGGCAGTGATGGGCACTCAAAGCGGCGCCACGCAAGGAGCGGCTCGATGACTACTCCGTCAAATGCCATGCCCGAATCTTCGCTTGACGTGCAAGCGATCGCACCCGCGGCCATGTCCGCTACCCAGCCGTTCTTGTGGTCCGTGCGGCGCGAATTGTGGGAGAACCGTTCCATCTATATTGCGCCGCTCGCGGCGGCCGGCGTGGCAATGCTGGGATTTTTCATGGGCTTGTTTTGGCTGCCGCACAGCGTTCATCGAATGGCAGGGATGGGCCCGGGGGAGCAGTTCCTGATGGAGGTCATGCCGTACGGCCACACTGGCTGGCTGCTCCTGATGACGGCGTTCGTGGTCGGGGTGTTCTACTCGCTCGACGCGCTTTATGGCGAGCGGCGCGATCGCAGCATCCTGTTCTGGAAATCGTTGCCAGTTTCCGACGTCACAACCGTGCTTTCGAAGGCGAGTATTCCGCTTGTGGTTCTGCCGGTGCTTGTGGTTGTGATTGCCGTTGTGACGCACCTGGTGATGGTGCTGATCAGCACCGCAGTTCTGCTGCTGAGCGGTATCAATCCCGTGACGTTATGGAGGCAGTTGCCGTTGTTCCAGATGGAGCTAGTGCTGATCTACGGAGTGATTGTGCTGGCGCTGGGGCAAGCGCCGCTCTTCGCGTGGCTTCTGCTGATTTCCGGGTGGGGGCGGCGCGCGGCGTTTCTATGGGCGGTGTTGCCCCCGCTGGCGATCTGCGCAGTTGAGAAGTTTGCATTCAACACCCACCATTTTGCCGCTCTGCTGCTGTACCTCATAACGGGTGGCTCCGGGAACGCTTTTTCCTTTCGGACGCCGAGTGGAGCGCCTGTCGATCCGCACTTTATTCCGTTGGCGCAAATTACTCCGGGGAGATTTCTGAGCAGTCCGGGGCTGTGGATCGGGCTGGCGTTCGCCGCGGTATTTCTTGCCGCAGCGGTGCGGCTGCGGCGGTATCGAGAGCCAATCTAATTTTCAAGGGAACAGGATTCCTTTCCGCGCGCAAGGAGGAACGAACATGAGTACAGCGGTATGGACTCCTCGGTTGGAGTTGAGTTCGGTTGCAGATAAATCGCTGCG
>Ga0137415_10000289_pt1 | contig 46002 bp, 48 predicted proteins | sample CZODoug3_1_1_16f_FD_183082 | JGI IMG/M metagenome (GOLD analysis project Ga0137415, IMG submission 183082) | Vadose zone soil fungal communities from Angelo Coast Range Reserve, California, USA - CZODoug3_1_1_16fungal (Hybrid Assembly) | ecosystem: Environmental > Terrestrial > Soil > Vadose...
GGTTGCGGGGGGTGGATTTGAACCACCGACCTTTGGGTTATGAGCCCAACGAGCTACCAGACTGCTCCACCCCGCAGTTTCATCATAACAATCTAGTTGCGGGGCGGTCAAACGCGGACGCGGCTGGTTTGCCTTCTTGTTGGGCAAACACGTACATTCTCTCTTGAACTCCAATCGTTTGCTGATCGCTTCCGAATGAGCTTGCGGACACTTAATGACGTTTTCTTCGCTGTGGTTGGGCGTCGGCATCCCAAGGTTATGTTGGAACGACGGGATGATGATGTGTGGGTGCCGGTGTCTTCGGACACGTTTTCTGCCGGCGTCGCGGGAGTGGCGCGGGCGCTGCGGGGATGGGGCATTGGGCAGCGCGACCGGGTTGCCATTCTTAGCGAGAACCGGCCGGAGTGGATGATTGCAGACTTCGCTTCCCTGCTGCTGGGCGCGGTGACCGTTCCGATTTACGCCACGCTTACGGCGGAGCAAACTGCCTACATTCTGCGCGATTCGGGTGCGCGGATCATCTTTCTGTCCAGCGAAATGCAGTTGCAGAAAGTGTTCTCGATCCGGGAGTTGACCGCATTGGAAAAATTTGTGGTCATGGATTCGGCCAAGACGGATCCGGTCGAGATCGATGCGATTGAGACCCATGCGGTCGAGACCACCGGCGCGGTCCACATGCAAGAACTGTGGTCGGATAGCCAGGCCAACCTCGACTCGCAGATGGAAGCGAACGCCCGCGCTATCACGCCTGACGATCTGGCTACGATCATCTATACCTCGGGCACGACGGGCACACCCAAGGGCGTGATGCTGAGCCATTGCAACATGGCGTCGAATCTCAGTTGTTCGCTGACGGCGTTTCCCGTAAGCCCGGGTGATATCAGCATTTCATTTTTGCCGCTGTCTCATGTGACCGCACGTCACGTGGATTTCGCGCTGCTCTATCGTGGAGTGACACTGGCGTACATTCCTTTTGTGGACCAGCTTCCGCGGGCGCTGCAGGAAGTCCGTCCCACATTTTTCGTCGCGGTGCCGCGGGTGTACGAAAAGATCCACTTTCAGACGGAACAGAAGGCGAATGCCTTTCCCAACTCGGCGTTCTATCGCTGGGCGCTGTCGGAGGGACGAGACCACCGATCCGAAGTGCTGGCTGGTCAGACGCCAACGACACACGCGTGGAAACTGGCTGACCGGTTGCTGTATTCGAAGGTTCGCGCGGGACTGGGCGGACGCATTGCAATTTTCATTTCCGGCGGAGCGCCGCTGGGCCGGGAACTGGCGGAATGGTATGCGGCCATCGGCATCCGCATTCATGAGGGTTACGGCTTGACGGAGACTTCACCTGTGATCGCGGTCAATACGCCGCGGGAGCACAAGATCGGCACCGTCGGCAAGCCGCTTCCGAACATTGAAGTTCGCATTGCTGACGACGGCGAAGTTCTGGTGCGCGGTCCGTCTGTGTTCAAGCAATACTGGAACAAGCCGAAAGAAACCCAGGAAGCTTTCGTGGATGGCTGGTTCAAGACCGGCGATATTGGAAAGCTTGATACAGATGGATTTCTCTCCATCACGGACCGCAAGAAAGATTTGATCAAAACTTCAGGCGGGAAGTTCATCGCGCCGCAGCCGATCGAGAATTCCCTGAAGCATAATGCGCTAATCGCCGAAACTGTGGTTCTGGGCGAGAAGCGCAAGTTCCCTGCCGTCCTGATTGCGCCTAACTTCCCTGTTCTCGAAGACTGGGCCCGCGGACGCGAGCTGGCTTTTGCATCGCGAACGGAGCTGGTGGCTTCTCCCGAGGTACGCGAGTTGTATGAGGGCATCGTGAAAGAGCTGAATCTGAACTTGGCCCGTTTTGAAAAACTGAAACGAGTCCTTCTGGTGGCGGATGAATTTTCCGCCGAGAATGGGACTCTTACTGCCAGCATGAAGCTGCGGCGGCGGGTGGTGGAGGAGCGATACCGGGCTCAAATCGACGATATGTACGCGCAGGCCGAGGCGGCGGGGCCGGTTGCCTGAATCGTGAAAGTCCCCGCCCTATCTCTCCAAAGGACCAAGAGACGAGGACTGATTGGGTAAGAGCGAAGGCTCGAAGCAATCCGGGGTAGTCTTGGTTTGAGGACTAAGGCCTCTCGGAAAGGAAGGAGCCTTCTCGTGACGATTATAGGATGTGATTTCCATCCCAGCTGGCAACAAGTTTCGTGGTTCGACACGGAGACTGGGGAAACCGGCGAGCAGAAGGATGAAACTGGTTTTGTCGGACTTCCTCCGCGCCCCTGTGACTCGCCCTCGCAAATAGGCGGCGCCATCGAGCAACAGATCTGAAGGAGAAGTTCCCATGTTTACCGCGTTTGCACTAAGCTGCGGCGTCAGAGCTTTTTTTAAGGTGTGCTTGGCTGCGGCTGGCTGGGCCACCCGCCGTTTCAGCCGTCCCTACGGGACTAAGGCATTGATTCTTGTGCTGTCATTTGCGACCCCTCTCAGTTTTGCCCAGCAGACTGCGGGCAAGCCACAAAGTGGTAAGTCTTCGGACAAGCCGAAACCGCCTTCGTCCGACTGGCATTCTCCGATTCCTCCAGACATCCTGCGACAAATGAACAGTGCGCTCGAGGAGCTGGCTGCTAAAGTCTCTCCGGCGGTGGTGCAGATTCAGACCACGGGATACGGGCCGCTGCACGGAGGCGACGGCGACCGGGGCCAGACTGCGCTGATCGTCCGGCAGCACGCCGTGGGTTCGGGCGTGATCGTGGACTCGAACGGCTACATCATGACCAACGCCCACGTGGTGGAGGGAGCACAGCGTATTCGGGTGGCGTTGCCGATGTCCTCTGGCGCTTCCCCGGCCAACACCCCCGCCGGCAAACGCGCCGTGCTTGATGCCAAGCTTCTCGGAATCCACAAGGAGAGTGACCTGGCTTTGCTCAAGATTGACCAGTCCAATCTGCCTACACTCTCACTGGAGGGAGCACAAAACATCCGCGTAGGGCAAATGGTGCTGGCGGTGGGCAGTCCCGAGGGTCTGCAGAGTTCGGTCACGATGGGTGTGATCAGCGCCGTCGCCCGTCAGGCCGATCCCACAAAATCTATGAATTACGTTCAGACCGACGCACCCATCAACCCTGGCAATAGCGGAGGCCCGCTGGTGGACATGAACGGTTACGTCGTCGGTCTCAACACTTTCATTCTGAGTCAGAGTGGCGGAAGCGAAGGTTTGGGCTTTGCCGTTCCCGCGCGCGTGGTCAACTTCGTCTATCGCAGCCTGCGCAAGTATGGGCACGTACACCACGTCGAGATCGGGGCCGGAGCGCAGGAGATCACGCCGACTCTGGCGGAAGGCCTCGGCCTGCTGCAGTCCTGGGGCGTCATCGTTGATGACATTACGCCTGACGGCCCCGCCGCCTCCGCTGGCCTGAAGGTGCAGGACATTATCCTTACCGCCGACGACCGTTCCATCGAAACTATGTCGGCGCTCACTGCCGCTACGTATCTTCATAATCCCGACCGCCCGGTGAAGCTCGAAGTTCTGCGGGGCACAAATACAGATACAAAAAACAAGGAGAAGAAAATTCTCTACGTTCCAGCCGTTGAAAAACACGACCAGATGGACCTGCTCATGGATGCGACCGATCCCGACAAGAGCCTTGTGCCCCAACTCGGGGTGCTGGCAGTGGATATCACCGATCAGCTTCGTTCCGCGATCGGTGCGCTGCGCATTGCGGGTGGGGTCGTCGTGGTGGGCCGTGCCGCCAACCTCATTGTGTCTGACAGCGGTCTGCAGACCGGGGACATCATCCACTCGCTCAATACCAAACCGATTGATTCCGTGGAAACGCTACGCAGCGCTGTCCGCGAACTCAAGCCTGGAGCGGCGGTTGCTTTGCAGATCGAGCGCGATGGTGGATTGCAGTATTTGGCGTTTGAGATGGAGTAGCGGCGATGCGTCTCGCGGAAGGCCGGACCTTCGGTCAATGGATGGCCGCGTGGCCCGAATGGGGGTTCCCACACTAGCGGGAGTGCAGAGAGGGGTTTATTTCTTCTGGGCGATCCTTCTCAAACAGCACGCTAAACAGTTGATAAGCCGCGACCGGGATAACCAGAAGGCATCCCGCCATGCCAATCACAAACGTCCAGCTCAGGACGTGAGCGCCAATCTTGGCCAGGAAATCAATCATATCTACCACCCCCGAACACGTTGGGCGGATTCTACCACCAACGCGATTTACGAGTCTCTGGGACATGCCGCTGGCTCATGGCTCGTTGTCCTTTTTGAATAACGTCCTAAAGTCCTCAATACTGGTCAGAACCACAACGATGGCGGAGCCAATCACTCCGAGCACAAACATGGTTTCCAGGATGCGAACGGCGATCGTAATTAGCATGTGGGGCGTCCAAACCCTCCCTCTCTAGCTAATCACTGAACGCATAAAAAAGTCGTAAAAATGCGGACTCGCGGAGATCTTCTAACCGTCGCTTGAGGATGTCTTTCTCATTTCTCGACAGGGGCCTGTTCTTGACCTCATTTTTAGCTTGCGAGGTAACAGGATAGGGAGCCATTTACCCAACTCCGTTAATTAATACCTATATTGTTTTCAATATCTTATGCCAATCACTATCACCCAAAAGTTTAGCCATCATGTCATCATCGCTAGACGATCTAACGGCAACACCAAACGATGCGACGCCTGAGCGTAAGCAGCCTCGCAACAGCAAGCGGATTGGGGAGTTTTCGGCGACGGCATTTCTGCACAAGGCGATTGGGCTGGCTTCAGGTTGACCAAGCTTGGGGCAATAGCGCTAAGACTTTTTCCTGGATTCGGGCAAGCGGCGGGTGCAGATCAAATGCACGGAGGCGGAGCGGGGGGTGGTCAGCCGATCCATTTTGTTTTTGGGTAAGGACAAAGTGGTTTACACGGCGGATGACGTCGACATTCTTGCGGCGCACATTGTTCCTCTGGATGTGTGGTACGTGATACCGGTTGGGGCGCTAGCTGCGGGGACGAGCCCGCGGCTTTATCCGGACGAGGGTTGCAAGAGCACGTGGTTTGATAAATAACGCGAGGCGTGGTGTTTCGTGGCGAAGCCGCGGCGGAGGCGGCGGGCGAGGGTGAATCCGGGGCAACTGGACACCTGAAGGGCCCCTCTTCCACGAGAGTTTCCAGTCTGCGGAGGGGCGGCTGTCCCCACGTGGTTCATGTGGGTGGACCGCTTTTCGCAGGCGAGGACGCCCGCGCCACACGGCCGGTCTGGGACATTTCCGAGCCGCCCATGTGGTATAGTGCGCTCAAATCGACGTGGCGACTTCAGATTGATGAGTAACCAACTGCCATCTCGCTACGTCAATATCTGTAGCAGGCCCGGCGCGCTTGGAGTGGGCGCCTCTACAATCTGCGGCTCCGGCCGCAAAAAAATCGAGGAGTTTTCAGCCATGAAGAAATTGTTAGCAATCTGTATGGTCCTCTCCATAATGTTTCTGCTGGTGGCCGTGGTAGCAGCCGAGGATATGGGCAAAGCCACGACCGTGAACGGGTTTGTCAGCGATTCCAAGTGCGGCGCCAAGGGCGCCAACGCAGGCGCAGCCGCCTGCACCAAGAAGTGCCTGGAAGCCGGCGCTTCAGCGGTGGTGGTCACCGATGGCGATAACAAAGTCCTAGCCGTAGACAACGCAGACGCGCTCAAGGGACACGAAGGGCATCACGTAGCCGTCACCGGACATGTGAAGGGAGATTCCATCCACGTCGAAAGCGTCAAGATGCTGTGAGTAGTTGAATGCAAGGTAGCGAGGGCGGCCATCGCGACCGCCCTTTTCTTTTTGCCTTTATTGCTTCTTCTTTATTTCTTCGCTGGGAGCTAGCGGACCGCACCTTCCAGAGGTGAACTGGCTGTCGCATAGAGCTTTTTTGGCATACGGCCTGCCAGATAGGCTTGGCGCCCGGCAAGAACCCCGTGCTTCATGGCCTCGGCCATGACGACCGGATCCTGAGCGCCGGCGATTCCTGTGTTCATCAGGACGGCGTCCGCGCCTAGTTCCATGGCGATGGCGGCGTCGGAAGCGGTACCGACGCCCGCGTCCAGAATAAGTGGGACACCGCTGATGACCTCGCGCAGAATGCGGATGTTGGCGGCGTTTTGAATTCCCAGGCCGCTGCCAATTGGGGCGCCCAGCGGCATCACCGCGGAGGCACCTGCATCGAGCAGCCGCTTGGCGAAGACCACGTCGTCCGAGGTATAGGGGAGAACGGTGAAACCTTCTTTTACTAACACGCGGGTGGCTTCCAGCGTCGCCTGGATGTCCGGATAAAGGGTAGCCTGGTCGCCGATTACTTCCAGCTTTACCCAATCGGACAGCCCGACTTCCCTGGCCAAGCGCGCTGCGCGGATAGCTTCGTCAGCGGTGTAGCACCCGGCGGTGTTGGGCAAGAGGAAATACTTTTTGGGATCGAGATAGTCCAGCAGCGATTCCTTGCTGCGATCGAGATTCACACGCCGCACTGCGACCGTGACCATGTCAGCCCCGCTGGCTTCCAGGGCGCGCGCGGTTTCCTGAAATGACTTGTACTTCCCTGTTCCCACGATGAGGCGGGAGCGGAACTCGCGTCCGGCGATGATTAACGGGTCGGTCATAGAGCTATTGTAAAGCCTTGGCCTGGTTTCTTGGGTTGGAGCGCCTTAGGCGCCGCGAGAAAAGCAGGTGCCCGTTCGACTCCCTCTCGTTTGCACTCGGGGTTTGCTCAGGGCAGGCGCTCCACCCGCTCGCTACGCTCCGCTCCGGGATGACAGGTTCTTTTTGGGCTCGCTGCTGACAAGAAAAAATGGCGCCAGGACAGTTAGTGGCTCAGGAGCCCTCTGCCCTAGCGCTCGATTTTCTCATGTGCGGCAGCTTCGGTAGGCCGCAGTCTCCAATCCTACGGCGTGTACTTGAAGTTGCTGATGTACATGTAGCGGGTTATTCCCGTGCTGGCTATGCCTCCCCATGTTGAGGAGTTGGTTCCCCAAAAATTGAAGAGGAAGGGGGCCGGAGCGCTGGGCACCGCCCGCGTGTGCGAGACCACAAGCTTGCCGTCGACGTACCAGTTGACATAGCTAGGCCGCCAGACAATCTTGAAATTGTGAGTGTTGGCCTGGTTGTATCCGGTGACTTCGGTGTCCTGGAAGTTTGATAGTCCCTTCCAGTTGGTACAATCCACGGCGTTGGGCTTGTTCCCAACTTGCTCCATGTCGATTTCTGTGATCGAGTTGGTCGCATACAGGAAGCCCGACGCAACCGAACCCGAAGCCACATTGACTACCCTGGAAGTGAACTCGAAGGTGCCATAGGTGAAGGTTCGCGTGGTCCCAACCTCGGCACCGCTCGACAGAATCTGCGAGCCAGACCGAGTCTGCTTCAGCGTCAGGACCAACTCCGAACCGAGACTCACATTCGACACATAAAACGTGCCCACATTTCCATTCAGGTTGCCAACCCGGGGAGCGGACCAACCATGCGATTGCCAGGTGTAGCCCCCGAAGGTGAATTGACGCGGGCCGACGATGGCATGGCTAACAGGTGAACCGCTGGCAGGCAGTTTGCCGTTGGCCGCATCCCCGGCGTTATGGGGCGGAGCGAAAGGCATGGTTCCACCGCCGCAACCCACCAGAAAAAGAGTTGCTAAGACTAAAACAGTCATCCTCATCATAAAAAATTTCTCTCTTGTACAAGGGATGGGGACTGGCGAACCAATCCCGTTATGGCCAGAAATTGCAGGAGCCGAGGAACAGGAAACTCTTAGATCGCTCAACGCGAAAGGATGCTCAGTGATGCCGGGCCAGACGAAGGACCCAGCAAAACAGGAAAGCTAATGTTGCAGACGAATAAGCGGCCCGCAAACAATAGCAAAATTTCTAGTTAATGTCACCGATAATTACGGGTCTTATTCGGCTCTTAAGGGGCTGCCCTTCCGGTTTTGGCCTAGGCTGAGCTGGGTTTGTCGGCTCATTTGTCGAGTCGTGGGTGTTTAGCAGGCTTGAAGCGCCCTATTTCTGGGCGGCGTTGGTGGCGGGCGTCTGAACAGGCGGGGGCGCGGGAGACACGTACACGACTTCTCCGGGGCGGGCATAGTGCAACTGCTCGCGCGCTTCCTTCTCGATGGTCTCAGGATCGGTCTGGAGCGCCTTGATCTGGCTGGTGTAGTGTTCGTTTTCCTTCTGCAGTTGGTCAATTTCCCGGCCGAGGCTTTGGTACTCGGCGCGCTTTTGCCGGTACACGACCATGCCGTTGGCACCGAACATTACGTGAAGGAAGAGCCAGACGGTGACGACAGCGACTGCCACAGTGGCCAAGCGGCGCCGGGCGCCGTACAGCCAGGTGAATGCGAGGTGCAGCTTTTCGTTGATTGGACGGCCGATTGAACGACCGATTCGACGGCCGACGCGACGGCCGAAGGCTTCGGCTTGCGGCACGCGCTCGACCAGTACGCTTAGTCCTCGCTGGGCGCAGCGCGATACACGGATTTCTGGTCGCTTTATTCGAAGATCCATTGTTTGGCGGCGGCGCTCAGTTTTTCCAGCTCTTGCTTACTTCGGGCCTCGGAATAAACCCGGACTACCGGTTCGGTTCCAGAGAGGCGGTAGCAAACCCAGGAGCCATCCGCGAACAGCAGCTTCAGACCGTCGGTGCGAACTACTTCGCTGACCTTGCGGCCCATCATATCGCGAGGCTCTTTCTGCAACTTTCCAGTGAACTTCTCCTTCACCTCCTGCGTCAAGCGGAAGTTCTCGCGCAGACTGTAAAAGGAACCAACTTCGGCAAATAGGTCTTGGAGTTGCTGGCCGAGCGACTTGCCCCTTTTCGCCACCATTTCGCAGCACAGCAGTCCGGCCAGGACGCCATCTTTTTCCGGCACATGATGGCGGATGGAGAGACCTGCGCTCTCTTCCCCGCCGATGGCGATTTTGTCCTGCTTGATGAGTTCGCCGATGTATTTGAATCCCACCGGAGTTTCATGTAACTCGACGCCATGATGTTTGGCCACGGCGTTGATCAGGTTGGTGGTGGCTACCGACTTGGCCACGCCATTTTTCCAGCCGCGGCTTTTGACCAGGTAGTCGAACAGCAGGGCCACGATGTAGTTGGGGGTGAAGAAAGTGCAGTCGGCGTCCACGATTCCGAAGCGGTCGGCGTCGCCGTCGGTGGCGATGCCGATGTTTGCGTTTGTGGCGCGCATTCTTTCGCGGCAACCTTCGAGTAGGTGGTCATCCGGTTCGGGGGCATGGCCGCCGAAGAGCACGTCTCGACAGTCGTGGACGGTGGAGACGTCTACGCCGGCCTCACGCAGCAGCGCGTCGGAATATCCGCGCGCAGCGCCCCAGAAGGGGTCAAAGACAACGCGCAAATTGGCTTTTTGGATCGCCTTGAGATCCACGATCTCTCGCAGGCGAGCGAGGTAGGCGCTGCGGGGTTCGAGCGCTTGCGCGGTCGTGGTTCTCGCCGGAGGCTTCGGCTCGTCGCGGGCAGAATCGCTGGCCGCGATTTCCGCTTCGATGCGTTCGGTTACCTCGGGCAACGCGGGAGCGCCGTCGGGCGTGGAGAACTTGATGCCGTTGTATTCCGGGGGATTGTGGGAGGCGGTGAAATTGATGGCGCCGTCAGCTTTTTCCTGAATCACGGCGTAGGATATCGCCGGCGTCGGGGCAGCTTCCGCGATCATGAGGGGTGTGATGCCGTGAGCGATTAGAATCTCGCTGGCCATCGAGCAGAAGGTCTCGCCCAGGAAACGCGGGTCACGCCCGACGATGACACGAGCATTCGAGGGTTTTTGGGAAACCACGTAACGCGCGATCCCGGTGACCGCGCGTCGCACGTTGGCAAAGGTAAACTCCTCCGCCATGACCGCGCGCCAGCCTGAAGTTCCAAAGTGGATTTGTGTTGCCATGTTCCGTCTCCGCTGCTGGGATCAGATGGTACCCTTTGAACCGTAACTGAAATCGCCGAAGGTACGCAGGCGAGGGCTCTTTCGACTTCGCTCGGGACAAGTCCGCGCCACACGAGATTCTATATGACAGACAAGATACTCGTCCTCACGACGGTGGGTTCAAAAGATGAAGCCCGGAAGATTGGGCGCGCCCTGGTGGAGCGGCGTCTGGCGGCTTGCGTGAACCTCGTACCCCAGGTGAGGTCAATCTATCGGTGGAAAGGGCAGATTGAAGAGGCTGAGGAGTGGCTGCTTATCCTCAAGACGACGCGGGCTGCGTTTGAGCGGGTGCGGGAGGCGATTCTTGAATTGCATTCTTATGATGTGCCGGAGTGTGTCAGCGTTGCGGTGGACGATGGCAGCGTGGAGTATCTTAGCTGGATTGGGCAGTCGATGAAGTGAAAGGAAAGATTTCTGTCGACGTGTCCAAACCAGGAAACGGTGCCGAACTTGTAAGTACATTTTGGATGGCCCGGTAGTGCACCCGTGATCCCCATTACCCACCCTTTTCGCAAAGTACGGAGTACGCGAACAGGACGGGCTCCCTGGTATCGGTGAAGTGCAAGAGCAGAAATCAGTCTTGGAGCCGCGAGTATTCGTCCGGGACAAAACGCAGCCCTAGTCCGCGTACCAGGGGCCGTTCGAATGGAAGGAAAAAACAGAGAACAAAGGGACCGGTTGAGAGTGGCTGGTGAGAGGCGGTGTTACAAAATCTCCAACCGTGTCGAGCTGCGAGTCTCCGAGGACCGGCACTTCTATGAACGGGGCAAGGGTCAGCACGTATCTCCGACCGTTCTGCGGCAAGTCACGCATTTGAGCGCCGAAGCATCGCGGCTGATCTCCGTGTTCGGACGATTGCTCCGCCAATAACGATCGCGACCGAATCAGCGAAGTACCAGGGCAGCATCCACAGACTCGAGGCGTCTCCAGTCCTGGCCACCCACGCCAACATAGCCGCTCCCGCCAATGCGCCAAGGACCAGACCTAGCGTCATCGTAGCAACCATCTCCCTTCTCTTGGCCGCCAAGGCGACGATACACCCAACGAACATCGACACGATGACGTGTCCGATCGCAATCCCATTCGTCGCAAAGAATACATAGCCGTTGAAATGATGTTCGAAAACCTGATATCTGTGAAGAACTGCAAATATTGCCCGCTCGGGCAACCCGGAGACGAACCTCAGCAGTAAAAATCCTCCGACTGCGGCGGCAGTGGTCGACCAGGGAGCGACACGGAATCCAGCCGCCGACGAGATGTGCGATGGTCTTCACCGTCTGTCGCCAATACCAGTTTCGGGCGAAGGCAACTCCCGATTTCGACATAAGGTGGAAGTATTCCTCAAGCAGGTCCCCTCGGATCGATTCTGCTTCTTCGGCAGAGGTAAATAGATTGACGAGCCAGACGGCAGGACGCGGCGGCTGAAGGAAATCTGCTTGGGAGGTCATGAGTAGGTCCGGATGAGGTCGAGGCCTTCCGTCATTCGTTGGAGTGCGCGTTGTGTGCGGTTTACTGCGGCCACTCCCTTAGCTGTGACACGAAAGAAGCGTTTCGAACGTCCGCCACGTTCTGGGGTAGGATCGCCACGGTGGGACTTGACGAACCCTTTTGTCTCCAGACGATCAAGGGTGGCATAGACGGCGCCGATTGACACCTCACGGTTAGTGCGAAATTCGATCTCCTGCCGCACGGTGACTCCGTAGGCTCGATCGTCCAGCCGCAGAAGTGCCAGGACGATGATGTGCTCGAATTCGCCGAGGTAATCGCGACCAGACATTATCTATACAATATAGATTAAATCTTTGTCGGTCAACCGATCCCACCCTCAGATTTACAGCTCACGCAGATGACTGGAGTCCGCCGCTCTATTCACTTCTTACGTTTGCGCCCGTATCACGGCCTACTCTGGCAAGATGGGCATGAAACTCGGTTTGGCGTCTGCTAGTCTGGCGGTCATGCAACGTCTCGTTCTTGCGGCGATTGGAGTGGCCATGCTGGCTGGCCTGCAGCCGGCGCCTCCGGTACCGTCGGATGCGCGGGCAGGTGAACTGATTCGAGCGCTGAACCTTGAAGTCTTGCCCAGAGAATCTGGTTACCTCGGAATTATCGGAAGGTCTGCGCAGACTGTTACTGTGGACGGCCGTACGTTGGCGGTGCAAAGCCAGAATTACTACATGCTCACGCCTGACCGGCCCGTCAACTATCTCCATTGGCTTGCGCCGGACGACACCCACATACTCCTTGAGGGCGGCCCGGTGGACTATTTTATCTTTCATCCGGACGGACGGGCGGAGACAGTTACGCTTGGCCTTGATCTCGCTGCCGGGCAGCGCCCCGTGGTAGCGGTGCCTGGGGGATGTTGGAAGGCTCTCCGGCTCCGTGATGGCGCCCGGTACGCACTGATGGCCAACGCGCTTTCGCCTGAGTTTACCCCGGACCGTGTCAAAATCGGGGCAGGAGCAGACTGGGTGAAACGCTATGCGGGCTCAGCCCCGTGGGCGACCCCAAAGACACTACGAGAGCTGATCGGACCGAACTGGATCCCCTGAGCCGCCGTCTATAGATTCCGCAGGCGTTCGAGTCCAGCACTCACATTGCCTCAAGTGTAAGATGCCGTCCGCCCGCCGAGAGCCTCGGATCCCGGATCGGCGACCACTCGCGAACCATCGGTCGAGAGCAGCGTGGTTCTCCCCTCATGCGAAGCCGCTACTCTAGAAATGCGAGGGTGCCGGATACGGACTGTTTTCCCCTTGCGAATCCGAGCTGCCCCCAAAATGTCACTTGGCGATTCCGTGCCCCGCAGGCGCGGAGCCGACACTACTGCGGGAAGTAGTATCATTCTCTCGTGCCGCAACATCTCCATCACGATACCTTCCGTCGACTCTGTCGCGGATGTGATCTCCTCGCCGCCGAATACCAATCCCGTGTTCTGCTTGACCAGGCGGCGTGCGAAGCCTGTCTTTCCGAATTTCATTTCCATCGCCTTTTCCGTGCCGATTTTGGCGAGACCCGCACGATTTTCTCACTCGCCTGCGCATGGACCGCGCCAAGCAGATGCTCGCTTCTGAGCCCGGCGTAACTGAGGTCTGCTTCGAGGTCGGCACGGACGAGGTCGTTGTACCTGGACTGATTATTTTCGGCGTGCTGTTTTTTGTAGGATCGGTCGGCTCTCAGGGTATGGTTCTGGAGAATTGAGGCCCTGGAGTCTTGGGTGCTCGGGGCAAGCTAAGAGCTGAATTCGCCGAAGACAAGCGCCGCAATTCTCAGGCCTGATTTTTCCAAAGCGCCGAGCGGAACGCGCGTGGGAAGTCGAAAGAAGCGCAGATGCGGGAGCACCTATCAGTCGGCAAAAGTTACTCCCGTCATGCGGGTCGTCGCCTGCGCATTGAAATGCGCCACAGTCCATGTCAGGCTAAGGATCATGGCGAGCACTGGAGCGGCAACCGGATTGGCACCCACACGGCTGATTGTCGGACCCCTCTCAACCCAAGGTGGTTTCCAATACTGGTATCTGGCCTGCTTCCCGGATTGCGTTGTGGCGGTGCAGCAAAGCATCGGGGCCTTCTTCGTGCTGGGAATGTCTAACAGTGCAGGTGGCGCCTTCGGTCTAATTGGTATTGTGATCAAATCGCTGTTGCAACCGCGCGCCCAGGCATTCCGGCAACGGATCGAAGCCGCACTGCAGAGCACCTCAAGTGCGCGTCTGCAAGTGAAGCCAAACGTCGTCTATCAAACAAAGCAATTGAAGGCGATTGCCTACAAGTTGAAAAGCGGCGCCCCTTTGATCTTGTCGGATCTAGTGCTGGAAACAAAAACCGGCAGCAAGCAGAGATACGGAATTATTCCTGCGGACTTTGAAAAAGTCCGCTCCCCGCTGAAACAAATGTATCCGGCACTGGTCAATTCGATCTAAGTGTGCGGAAAGAAGGCGGCAACCTCATCGGTGCCGTTGGCGGATGGCGTCCCTTTCGCGGTTTTCGAAAGGCCTGCGCTGAGGTTAGTTGCAAGACCTTTGAAGAATTGAAGGCCAAAGGCGTGGAGTTCGTCTCCGAACCGAAAGATCAGTTCTACGGCGTGGAGGCGGTGTTCAAGGATCCGTTCGGGAATTGGTTTAGCTTGACGCAGCCGAAGAACTACTGATCCTGGATGACACTCAACATCGCGGAGCGGGCCTCGCTCATTCACGGGGTCTCGATAACCCGCTCCACACATGAGAGGCGCTTCCTGCCACGGTCCAGGTTAAGCTCATCGCTTTGGAAGCCGTACCGATCCATACTGGCGAAGGTTTCCTTGAGTGATCTCATTGCAGTTTGAAACTCCTCACGATGGGAGGCTCGGTTGAGCTCGACGACGCGGTAAAGAAGCGCACGAGCGCGATCAGAACCTTCGAAAATGCAGGCTTGCAGCAACGCCGCGAGAACCAAAGTACGCTCCTTATCATCTGACGGCAGTCCATCGCGAAGTAACCTGAGACCAGCAAAAGCAACCGTTTCCTTTTCACCGAGCAAGTGTGAGATCGCTTCGGCCTTCTTTGATCGCGCAGCCGACCGCTGGGCGACGATGAACGATGCAATGGAAATAACTACTGCTAAGATTGACGCGACCAGTTTGGCTACTTCCATACTGCCTCCTGCAACGCGGGCGGGTGGCCGACATTGATGGTCGAAGTATGACTCTGGAGACGAGCACTCATTCTTCACCCTAGGGTGCCCCAGCTTTCGCGGTTTTCGAAAGCTGAGATCCGGCCCGAAGTCGCGACTTCCCCCTCTAGCACCTGAGAGTGCGCATCACACCCAGCAAGCTGGGATAGCGAGAGGGCCCCAGGTCTCGAAAACCGGGAGACGTGGGGCACCCGGCACCCCAAGCCTTTACTTCACCTAGTTCTGGAAAAGCTTGGACGAGCCACCCTCGAAAGTAGAGAAATGAAACGTGGTAACCTGGGCCCACCGCGCCAGGTTTTCGCAGTTTTCCGAAGCTGGGATTCAGCCGAGAGTAACGGACGGCATTCTCCACGTTTCAACCACCTAGCCGTTCTGTCATTCTGTTGATCAGGATGTTTAGGTCTTTGTCGATCTGTTGGATCCGGTCGATTTTTTAATCGAGTGCAGGACCGTCGTATGGTGCTTGCCGCCAAACTGGCGTCCAATCTCCGGCGGTGAAGCCTCCGTCAGATGCTTCGCCATGTACATGGCAATCTGGCGCGGGTACACGATCGCGCGCGAGTTACTCTTCGCCTGCGCTCTACCACCCAGGCCAAACCGTTCGGCGACCTCTTTCTGGATTGATTCGATTGTAATCCTCCGGGCTTGCGAGTCGATGAAGTTCCTTAGCACTTGCTGCGCGTATGGCAGGGTGCTGTCAGCACCGATAGGCGGCCTGTTGCTTTTTCGACATGTTGCTATTTTTGCCCTGGAAGCTTTCACGGACATTGTCAAGAAAGCTCGCGAGTGTTTTGAAGAACGGCGCAAACCGATACAAAGGAAACACGACTAATTCCTGTCCTGGCCTATTCCCGCAACATGCACTGGTCCTCAAGATTACATTGTCACTAAAACATGTCCGACCTCTCCGAGGCGGATCGGGTGCGGCGCAATTTTGAGCATCCGATTATAGGATGTGATTTGCACACGCGCTAGCAGCAGGTTGCGATGTTGGACACGGAAACGGGCGAGTTGGTAAAACTGCCCTCTGCTCTCGAGGGACACCCCCGGAAGTTAGGCCGGGATGACAGTGGCCCTAGTCCTTGCTAGGTTTCCTCGGGGTCAGAGCGCAGGACTGCTTCACCCTGGTGAGATCAAGGCCTGCGGGCGAAAATTCCGCGATTTCAGGCCCGTTTCGGCCGCGGATCTCGACCTTGAAGATGTGAGCGCCGATCAATTCGCGAGTAGTACCTTTGTCCATGGAGAGGAAACGGCCACGAACCCAGTTCCAGCCGTGATGGCTGTGCGCGTCGTCGACGCGTACCATGACCTCCATCTGGGGTTGTCCCCAAAAGCCGGGACGGTTGGGCGGGCCCAGCCGGATGCCGGGATTGAAATCGGCTTCGGTGTACTTGCCATTGGTGCAGATGAATTCGATTCGCGGCTTGTAATCCGGGTCTTCGCTCAGGTAGTTGTCCGACAGAAGCTCAATTCGGACCTTCTTGGCGCCGGTCATCTTGTCTTCGGAATGAAACTCCATCCACTTTCCGCCAGCGCTGACCCCGTCACTTTCGCCCTGGTTGGGGCTAAAGGTGCCGCTCTGAGCGCTGACCGACAACGCTGCGGCGCAAACAAGTACCAAGACTGAAAAAAAAGCCTTGGCCTGGGTCAAACCGTTTCGTTTGTAAAAAAAATGCGACGCTTTCAAGCTCTCCTCCAAACTGGGCATTATTACTACTCATATTGAACCCTCGAGAGTGAACAAAAGTTGCATGACTGTGTTCCGGTTCGTGTGATAAACCGCCCGGCGGTAACGCGGCAGGAACGAGAACCTGCAGAGATCTGCCCAAGGAAAGGCCCGTCCCTGGCCGAAATTCACCACTCCTGGTGGAATTCGGCCATAGCGAGCCTGTGGTCACGAGCTATCCGAGATGTTCTTGCACGGTCTGACATATTGAGAACAGTGGGGTTAATGATTGCCAACTTTTCTGCTGACAATTGGCACTGGAGTTGCATCTTTGGTAGCGGGGGTTTCCGCGAGTAGCGGGGTTTGCGGCAACTCTTGCTTATCGGCGAGAATCTGATTCGATAGGGGCCTTGCCTATTCGTAGACTCCGCGATTGACGATGCGCTTCCACGCTCGAAGGGACGGACAGGTTATGAGAAGATTTGGTTTTCTTAGATCCCTGATCGCGTTTTCTGCTTTCATAGGTTTTGCTCTCACGCCAAATCCAGCATTCGGTCAGCACGGCGGTCACGGAGGCGGAGGTTTCCACGGCGGTGGAGGCGGTGGCGGCTTCCATGGTGGCGGAGGAGGCTTTCACGGCGGCGGTTTTGGTGGTGGCGGGTTCAGTCACGGCGGCGGAGGATATCGTGGAGGCGGATCTTACGGCGGCCCGCGGTCTTTTGGCGGAGGAAGTTACAACCGAGGTGGAAGCTTTCGTGGCGGATCAGGGACCGGTCATTACGGAGCGGGCAGCGGTTTGTACGGCGGGTTCGGTTCATCGCGCGGCATGAGCGGGGGGAGCCGCGGGTTTGAATCCGGTCGCAATTCCGACTCGTTCGGAAGTCATTCGTTCGGAAATCAGTCGTCTAGAAATCAGTCGTCGAATTTTCATGCCGCGATCCATGATGGACAGTGGCATTCGTTCGGCAACGCCGGCAGTTCCGCGCGTTTCAGCGGAGGACGCAGCTCCGGACCCTTCGCGGCCTCCGGCTTCTCCGCTCATAACGGCGGAAGGTCCGACAGCGGTTGGCACTCTTTTGGCCCGTCCAGGGGCGCTTCGCCGACAGCAGCGGCCTCCGACGCGGGGCGGACTTCGCCATCAGGGCCGATTCACGGTGGCGCTGGTTTCGGCGCCTCGCACTTCAGCGGGTCCACTCTCGGCAATTCGTCTTTCGCTGAATCGCGTTTCGGTCACTCCACGTTCGGATCTTTTGCAAACACGCGATTCGGATCGAACACATCCCTGTTTAGGGGCTCGCGCTTCAGTTCTTTTGGCGGCTTCCAAGGATTTGGAAACCGAGGGTTTGGCAGCGGCTTCGGTTGGCGCGGGAACGGCTTTCGAGGGTTCGGACGACATGGCTACGGTTGGGGGAGAGGCTTTTGGCCCGGCTACGGTTACGGGTGGCGCGCGGGCTTTTTTGGAACCGGCTTTGGCGGGGGCTGGGGAGGTTGGGGTTTTGGCGTGGGATGGCCGTATTGGGGCAGCTACTGGGGACCGGGTTGGGCGTTCGGCTGGGATCCTTGGTGGTACAACCCTTATTGGTATGCGCCGTGGCCGTCGTACAACTACTACCGGGGTTATCCTGATGGAGCGTACAACAATGCGCCGCCTTATGATCCCAATGCTTCGTATGACGACGACTCGCGGTCGAGCTACGTGATCACGCCAACCCCGGACCCCGCAGCTCTACACTTCGATCTCAAAGGCGGCGCGGGCCAGGGCGACAATAGTTCGGACCAGAACGGCCAACCACCGCAGCCCGAAGTTGTGCCGAACGGTCCAGCGCCAGCAGCACCGGCGCAGACGCGCTTGGTATCCCAGCCACAAACCTGAGGTAAGCGCTAGTCACCTTAAACGGGCAACCCGCTTACAAAGTCCGGTCGGATGACGGGCTTCCCTCGGGAGTCAGGATAGACGCGTAGCCGCGTCACCGGTCCAATTCTTCTTTTTCCCTAGGCTTTTCATCAAGACCTTTTGCGATTCAAGCGAGTCGCGTCGGTTGTCTCAATCAAGAGAGATCTTCTCACCGCCTTATTCGCATTAATATGGCAAATGGAGGCATTGCCCCGTATGTTTACCTCGCAGCCGATTGGATTTGTGAGTAGTCCGTACAAGAACACAAGCGAGATTCCCAAGGGCCTTGGCGTTAAACATGACGCCGATGGTGTGCTCAAGATCCTGCCCGAGTTTGAGCCGGGGCTCACCGACATCGAGGGCTTCTCGCATCTCTTCGTCATCTGGGAGTTCGATCGCTCCCCTAGAGAGGAATTGCGGGGGGCCGATTTGCTCGCTTCACCGCCCTCTGACAATCGGCAGCATGGTGTGTTTGCGACCCGATCTCCGCGCCGTCCGAACCCGATTGGCCTGACAACCGTCGAGCTGCGTCGCCGCGATGGCCTCGAGCTGCATGTCCGGGGTGTCGATATGCTGGATGGGACACCTATTCTCGATATCAAACCCTACCTGTCCAGCATCCCGTCCGAGAGACTACGCCGTGGGTGGTTGGCCGAAGCTGAGGCACGACAGAAGGGATGATGTTGCAGTAGCTCGCCACCTGGAAAGCGGCAGAGGGCTCCGGTAGCCCCTGCTGAGCTATGTAGCTTCCTTCAGGCGAAAGGGGGACTTTTTCGTCGGGGAGAGACTGCTACGGAACTGTCGATCGTTGTTGGCCGATCACTGTTCGCGGAAGCGGTTTTGAGGACGCAAGAGTAAAATGAACCAGTACTACAGGCGCACGTCGGAGGCGTGTTCTTGCTTGCGCATTCCGGGACAGGTAGAAGGATGTTTGCCTGACAGGATCGGGCCGCGAAAGGGCGGCCTTTGGCGAGGTGCCTTATGAAGCTTACTGACACAGTTGAATTGGTGCTAAAGAAAAAGAACGACAACAGAGTTCTGTCTATAACGCCCGACCAGTCCGTTTATGAAGCAATTGAGAAGATGGCTGAGCAAGGCGTGGGGGCGTTGCTGGTCGTATCGAAAAATCAGCTGGTCGGCATCCTGTCGGAACGTGACTATGCACGGAAAGTAATCCTTAAGGGCAGATCCTCGAAAGAGACGCAGGTCCACGAGATCATGACTAGCCCGGTAGTTTTCGTGACTCGGAAGAATACAGTAGACGAATGTATGACCATCATGACCAAGCATCGTTTTCGCCATCTTCCCGTCGTCGAGGATGGCGCTGCGGTTGGAGTGGTGTCGATTGGCGATCTGGTAAAATCGATTATCTCGGATCAGGCGCAGACGATTCAGGAGCTGGAAAGCTACATTGGCGGAAAGTATCCTGGGTGACCTTGACTTAACAGTCTGGGCGTTTTTGCGGTGAATAGATTTGATTTCTCCACACACTTCGATTGATTTCGTGATGCCCGACCCAGAGGATCAACAGGTCTGGAGCGCATCCCTGGGGTTGGACTTGGCGGATCGCACAGTACTGGAAGCAGAAGTATTGATCTGGCGCATTCTCCGGCAAAAGTCTACAAGGCCGAAAGTGGGAACCTCCAAGATCGAAACCATTGCATGAGTGTCCTGTCGCAGTAGGCGCTTTGCTGGGCTACTATCGGGCGCCCCTCCGCGGCCAGGGAGCGCCACCTTGCACTACTTCCCACGCCCAAAGCTACTTCTCTCTACGCCTTTCTTGCGCCCAGGTTGAGGCGCCAATAGTCGAGCAGGAAGGCAGGGTCGTCGTTCGCGGCCTGGTCGGCTAAGTCGGAGACATATTGGTCACGCAGGTCTGTATTGGGTAGGCGCTCGAGGTGAGTGCGCACGATGACTGTCTTGACAAACTCCGTGTAGTGGCGGCGACCATCCATCACGGTTGGCGCTGCTTCCAGACCGGTTTGCACCTCCACGAAGCCGGCGCGCTGCAGGGTGTCTGCGGCGGCTTCGGCGTCCTGGTAGAGCCAGGGCTCGGGAAAATTCGCGAGGAAGGGAGCATATTCCGGTGAAAGGGCGAGCACGGTCATGCGGCCTCGCAGGCGAGCTAGGTTGGCGCCGCCACCACACTGGGCCTGCAGCCAGCCTTCTGGACGGAGGGCCTGATACAAGCCACGAAACAGGCGGTCGTGATCGAGAATCCAATGAAATGCCGCGGTGCTGACGATGCCGTCGAAAGCGCACACAAACGGGAGGTCCAGCAGATCGGCGGTGACCACCTGGGCTCCCGTGCCGAATTGAGGTTGCAAGTATTCGCGGGCGGACCGCGACATGTTTTGCGAAACGTCGAGCGCAACTACGTGTCCGTTGGGCAGGGCTTGCAGCAGTTCCGCAGTGAGCCGACCGGTGCCGCAGCCGGCATCGAGAAGCAGTTCGTCGCCTCGGAGGTGAAGGCGGGAGAGGACCTTTTTCCCCCAACTGACCTGCGGTTGAGAGAGGCGGTGGTATTCGGAGGAATTCCACTCGCGGGCGAAATTTGCAGGAAGGGTCATCAGACTTACGAAGATCCTACCCAGTTTGCGCCGCGCGTAAATTTGGAATTCATTTCAGCCGCGCCTAGGGCACGCCCATGTGTCGCATACCCTTCCCGCCATTGAAGTAACTACTGTCAGAGGTCCCTCCGGGACCTTTATATTGCGGCCAGGGCGTCTTCCAGGTCGTCCTGGATATCTTCTACGTTTTCGATTCCTACCGAGATGCGGACCAGGCCATCGGTGATTCCTATCTCTCTTCTTCCTTTTTCTCCCAAGGCGGCGTGGGTCATGGTGGCGGGGTGCGAGATTAGGGTTTCGACTCCTCCCAGAGACTCCGCCAGGGAACATAGGCGCACTCTTTTTAACATCTTTTTGGCGTTGGCGAGCGATCCGGTCTCGAATGTAATCATCGAGCCGAAGCCGGTCATTTGGCGCTGTGCTAGTTCGTGCTGCGGATGTTCGGGGAGCCCGGGATAGAAAACCTTTCTCACCTTTTTGTGCCGGGCCAGGAACTCGGCGATGAAGCGGCCGTTGCGATCGTGTTGTTCCATGCGGACCGCAAGGGTTTTCACTCCCCGCAGGACCAGCCAGCATTCGAACGGGGAAAGAATCGCTCCCGCGGCTTTCTGCACGAAGGCCAGTTTTTCGGCCTGCTGCTGGGTGGTGCAAACTACGACGCCGCCGAGGCCGTCGCTGTGTCCGTTGAGAAATTTTGTGGTGGAGTGCACGACCATGTCGGCTCCGAGCAAGATCGGCTGCTGGAAATATGGCGACATGAAAGTGTTGTCCACAACCAGTTCCACCTTCTTGCGACGGCATATCTGGCTGATGGCCTCGATGGTGCTGAGCGACATGAGCGGATTGGTGGGCGTTTCCACATAGACCATGCGGGTGTTTTTACGGATGGCACGGTCGACGTTTCCCGGGTCTGTGGTATCGACGTAGGTGAATTCCATTCCGAAATTCGCCAGGACCTGGTTGAAGAGGCGCGGCACGCCTCCGTAGAGGTCGTTGCCGCAAACAATGTGGTCGCCGGACTTGTACATGGTGCAGATGGCGTTGATCGCGGCCATCCCACTGGCGAAGACGCGGGATGCAAGGCCGCCTTCGAGCTCGGCCAGATTTTCTTCCAGGCGGGTGCGGGTGGGATTGGAAACGCGGGCGTATTCGTATCCCTTGTTCTTGCCCAGTGCCTGTTGAACATAGGTGGAAGTCGGGTAGATGGGGACCGATACCGCGCCGGTTTCGGGGTCGGGATACTGGCCGGCATGAATAGCTTTGGTGGCGAAACCTGGTTGTTTGTTTTTGGGCATGGGCAAAGCTCTCAGCTGTCAGCCATCAGCTCTTGGTTCTCGACTGTCAGTTCTTAGTTCTTAGTTCTTAGTTCTCAGCGCGAAGACTTGCTGAGAGCTGAAGGCTGAAAGCTGATAGCTGCAATCGTCAAATTCCACCCTCGAAAATCTTCTTGGACAGATAGCGTTCGGCGGAATCGGGGATCATGGTTACTATGCGTTTTCCTGGCCCCAAGCGGCGAGCCACTTGCAAGGAGGCGAACACGTTGGCTCCGCCGCTGGAGCCGGACAGCACGCCTTCGCGAGCCGCCAGATCCTTCACCGTGGCGAAAGCGTCGGCGTCGCTGACCATCAAGACTTCGTCACACACGGCGCGGTCAAAATTGCCGGGGATGAAGCTGGCGCCTATGCCTTCCACCTTGTGCGGCCCGGGTGGGCCGCCGCCCAGAACTGATCCTTGCGTTTCCACGGCATAGGCCAGCACGTTGGGCAGGCGTTCCTTCATGAAGCGGGCTACGCCGGTAAAAGTGCCGGCGGTGCCGGAACCGATCACCAACGCATCGATACTGCCTTCCATCTGCTCGAAGATTTCTCGGGCTGTGGTTTGGTAGTGATAGTCGGGATTCGCGGGATTGTCGAACTGGCGGGCCATGAACGCGCCGGAATTACGCGCGACCAATTCATTGGCACGGCGGATCGCGCCTTGCATCCCTTCGGCGTCTGGAGTACGGATCACTTCGGCGCCCAGGGCGCGCATGATCACAACCTTTTCTTCGGAGAAACGTTCCGGAACGAAGAGCACGACTTTGTAACCGCGCTGAACGCCAATGAGAGCCAGGCCGATGCCGGTGTTGCCTGCGGTGGCTTCGACAATCGTGCCGCCGGGCTTGAGCCGGCCTTCTTCTTCGGCCCGCAAAATGATTCCGCTAGCGGCACGGTCTTTCACGCTGCCCCCCGGGTTGAGGTACTCCAGCTTGGCGAAAACACTTGCGGCATCAACGGGAACCAACTTCTTCAGTTGCAGGATGGGAGTCTCGCCGACCAGTTGGGAGATGTCGTCAGTAACGCGGAGGCGAGAGCTCTCGATGGTTTTTGTTCTCACACTACAGGGTACGGAAGAGGCAGCGGAGCGTCAATTGTACATTCAGCTGTCAGCTATCAGCTCTCGCCGTCAGCCATCAGCCAATAACGCAATGGGTTGTGCGCCCGAACAGGCTACGGAGAAAATGTGCCTTGGGCTGAAACAGCGAACCGCAGCGGCTGAAGCCGCACCGGTTTCCGGGCGATTGCCCTTCCCTACATCTCTCCGCAGGCTGCCAAAGATCTTGAGTGACTGAGTTCCTGCTGGCTGAAAGCTTGAGAGCTGATTGCTGAGGGCTAGTTTCCTCCGCGGGTGGCTTGTTCCTGGCCGGCGTAGTAGCCGCTGCGGGTTCTTACCGTGAGCTTGCCGTATCCGTGGGCTTTGGCATCGACCCGGATGGTGCGATATCCGCCCATGGATTTGGGAGTGGTGGGCTTGTAGCCTATGGTGTACTGGTTGCGTATGTCGCGGGCCACGGCGCTGCTGATGGCATCGACCTCCTCCAGGGAGCGAGGGAAGAAGGCGATGCCTCCGGTGCGCTCGGCCATGGTTTCGAGGGCGCGCTTGGCCCGTCTTTGGCGTTCCTCGCCCAACAGTCCGATGGCATAGACCGTGGGCCCATTTTCTTCCTGCAGCCTGCGCACCGCCTGTTCCAGCGATTCTCGGCTGGCGTCGTCTTCGCCGTCGGTCACGACGAACAGAATTTTCTTCTGTAGTTTGCCATGCTTGGTCAACTCGTCCGCCGAGGCCACGACGGCGTCGTAGAGAGCGGTGCCGCCGCGAGTCTCGTATTTTTCCAGGGCGTCCTGCAGCAGGTTGACCTTGTTGGTGAAGGGCTGATCGAGGTAATACTCGTCGCTGAAATTAACCACGAAGACTTCATCCTGCGGGTTGCTGGTGCGCACGAGATTGACCGCGGCTTTGGCGACTTTGGCGCGCTTTTCCCGCATCGATCCCGAGTTATCGATCACGATGCCGAGTGAGATGGGGATGTCCTCGTGGCGGAAAGATTTGATGACTTGGGGCTTGCCGTCTTCGAAAACGGCAAAAGCGTTCTGATCGAGGTTGGTAATCATGCGCTGCTTGTCATCCATGACCGTGGCGTGCAGCAGAACTTCCTGTACGTCGGCATGAAAAACAAAGGTGCCGGAGTCGTTGCCAGGTTCCTGCCCTGCGGGCGGTGCTTGCTGGGGAGATGGCTGGCTGGCGGCTGGCGCAGGAGCAGAAGCGGGCTGAGAGCTACGGGGCGGAGCATCCGGTGGAGTGGTATTTTGGGCTCCGACTGCCGGGCTCATTGGTCCCAAGCTCAGCAATCCCAGGCCAAGCAAAAATAAGCTGACCCGCCGAAGCGCAACCCGACTATTCCGTAGGTGCATAGTAACCCGTCTTGGCATACACACGCAGCGGCGGCAAACCTTTTGGCGGAATAAGTTTCACCTTTATTTTACGCCATTTGCCGTCATGTGCTGGATTCTTTGGACGGTATCCGAGCACATATTGGTTGCGTAGCTCGATGCCTATTTTTGTCGCGACATCGGCCAAGTCATTCGGGTTGTCGATGGTAAAAGCCCGTCCGCCAGTGAGTTCAGTAAGATCGCCGAGCAGAGCGGGACCCAACTGCTCTTCGGGAGTGGACATGTAGCGGTCGTAAATACCAATGGCATACATGAGCAGGTCTGCTTCCTTAACGACGGACTTGATCTCGCCCTCGGTGTAGCGGCTGTGGTTGTCGCCGCCGTCGGAGATCACGAGCAGGGACTTTTTGGGATACTTTGCCTGCCGCATTTTGCTGACTCCGAGATAGATGGCATCGAGCAGGGCGGTGCGTCCCTTGGGAACGGTGTACACCAGCTTGCCCTGAATATCTTCAATGGACTGGGTGAAGTCGGAAATCTCCTCCGGTTTGTCGGCGAACGTGATCATGAAGAATTCGTCCTGCGGGTTCGCCGTCTTGAAGAACTCGATGACCGCTTCACGGGCGCGCTCGATCTTGCTGCTCATGCTGCCGCTCATGTCGAAGATCACGCCCAGCGATACAGGAGCGTCTTCGCTGGAGAAATGTTTGATGTCCTGCTGGTCTTTGCCTTCGAAGAGGGCAAAATTTTCCTTGTCGAGTCCGGTGACCAGGCGATTCATGGGATCGGTAATGGTAACCGGCACCAGCACCAGTTCTACGTTTGCCTGGAGCGGCTTGGTGTGAGTTCGCAAGGCAGGATCCATGATCTGTTTTTCAGCTGGCGGAGGAGGCTGGATGCGAGGGCTGACGTGTACGTCATCCACCGGGATTTGCGCCCGGGAAGCCGGAGCCACGCCGACTATCGCAATCAGGATCAGGAGGAACAGACGAAGAGAAACAGCAGGAGCCTGCTCTTCAGACAGCATAAACGTTCTCAGGGTCCAGGATAGGGCCGAGTTGGACTTACGACCTTGGCTCGATGGGCGGGATGACCCGCGCCCATGATAGCGGGCCATAATTACCTCATTGCGGCTGATCTTAACATAGCGCGCCGATGGAAGTGTCAAAGTTCTGTCAACCATTCTTGCGTCCTCTGCGATGACACGGAGTGTGCAAAGGTTTTCCTGGTTTTGGCGAGGCCTGAACTTTAACCTCCACCGCCGCGGGTGACATTTCAGCCGTCCCTCCGGGACGGTACCAATGCCGTTTCGCGGATGAGAATTTAGAGGTCCCGGAGGGACTTGATCGGAGCCCGCCGTAAGCCAGCCGATAGTAAGCCGCCTTTTCAGTATTTCAGCCTCGATTTCACCCTTGGTCGTCCGTGGTGGAGGAAGGTCTTGTACAATTTCAGCTTCAATCTCTTTTGGTTTCTTCTTTCATTTCAATCACTATGGCCCATATTGAGCCGTTTCGCGCCCTCCGCTATGACCCGACGCGGGTCTCGATTCCCCAAGTCGTGACCCAGCCTTACGACAAAATCACGCTTGAGATGCGGGATGGTTACTACGCCGCCAGTCCGTATAACCTGGTGCGCGTCATCCTAGGGAAGGAGCACGCGAACGACCATGAGGGACAAAACAGGTACTCCCGTGCATCGCAATTTTTCCGGGACTGGCGGCGGCAGGGGATTTTTTTGCAGGACGCACAGCCCTCGCTCTATCTTTATGTACAGCGGTTTACGGTGCCCGGCGGGGGAAAGGCGGAACTAGAGCGGAGGGGCATCATCGCGCTGGGACAGATCGAGGATTACTCGGCGGGCGTGGTGTTTCGCCATGAGCAGACCTTGGCCAAGCCCAAAGCCGATCGTCTGGAACTACTACGGGCCACGCGTGCCCACTTTGGGCAGCTCTTTATGCTGTACAGCGATCCAGCCGGCGAAATCGATGGTTTGCTGGGGGCCAGCCATGACCCTGATCTCGAAACGCGAGACGAATACGGGGTTTCGCACCGGGTATGGAAGATTGCCGATCCCGGGCTGGTCGACCTGGTACGCGGCAAGATGCGCCATAAGAAGCTGGTAATCGCGGACGGACATCACCGCTACGAAACTGCGCTCAATTATCGCAACGAGCGGCAAGCCACGGGCGAGACGACGACGGGGCGGGCAGGCCTGGTGCCGAGGGAGCGGGCTTCCCATGAAGGGAGGGCGAACGGAAGGGAGGACGAAGGGGCGGGGTCAGAGCCAGCTGCCGCGCCTTACGAAATGGTGATGATGACGCTGGTGAACATGGACAGCCCCGGCTTGGTCATTTTGCCTACTCATCGGGTGGTCCATGAGTTGGGGTCGTTTTCAGCAGCGGCCTTCCGCGAAGCGGCGAGCGCCTACTTCAGCGTGGAGGAGGTGGATGCTTCGGTGGACGCGGCCCGTGCCGCGGTCATCCTGCGCGAGGCGGGACGGATCGGGACAGGCTTGCTGGCGGTGGCGGCGGACAGGGTTTTTCTACTGGACCGGCCCAAGCCGGTTTCCTCCAATATTTTCTCGGGCTTGTCGCTGCTCCAGCAGTCGCTGGACGTGGTGCAGTTGCACAAGTGTTTGCTGGAAGGCGTGCTGGGAATTTCCGAAGAGGCCATCCGCGAGCAGAAGAATGTCCGGTACATACGCGACATCGGCGAGTCCATCGCGCAGGTGCGAAGCGGGGCTGCCAATGTGGCTTTTCTTACAAATCCGGTGCGCATGGCACAGATGCGCGACATTGCCTTTGCGGGCGAAGTTTTGCCGCAGAAGTCCACGGATTTTTATCCCAAGCTGCTTACGGGCTTGACAATTTATGCCTTGGAGTAGCTTCAGGCTTCGGAAAAACATTGCAGTTAGCTCTCGCGGCCGCTGGGAAGAAAACTGCGGAGCGTGGCTCTGCCGGACAGCCGAGGGCGGTCCGCGCGGGGTTCGTTTGATGGCTACGATCCTGCTCTTAAGCGCGGCCCTTCTTTCTGGCGCTCCGGAGGCGAAGCGGCTGTCGGTTTATTCCCCTTCCGCCAATTACTCTGTCGAGGTTACAGTACGCAACGGCGGCGATTATGTTGAGTTGCTTGAAATTCTTCGGCCGCTGGGAGCGGTTACCGCGAGGGTGGATGGGCGGGTGTGGAAAGTACGTTACAACAATCTGGACGGCGAGTTCATCGACGGCCAGACCCGGGTTCGGGTTCAGGGGCAGAACTTTGATCTTCCCGGCAGCTTTCTGCTGAACCATGACAATGGCCGCGGACTCGTCCCACTGGGTTCGCTGCCAAACCTCATGCAACGCTTTCTGGGAGCGCCGGTAAATTTCCACGAGAGCTCACGCCGATTGTTCATCGGCAATGTTGCGGTTCACTTCACCGCCCAGGTGAACAAGACAGGTCCGCCGGGCATAACTCCGCCAACTCTGGTGATGAACTTCAGCTCCCCGGTGAATCCTATGATCGCCACAGAGCCGGGCAAATTGCGCATGGTGTTTACTCACGAGCCGCTGGTTCCGCCCGGGTCGCAGAGCTTGACGTTTGACAGCCCGACAATCCCGTCGGCCACGTTTCAGGAAGATAATGGCGCAGCCGAGATCGCGGTGGCTGGCCCGGTTCCACTGTTCGCGAGTTTCAGCAATGATGGCCGCACCATCACCATTACACCGGCTCCGCAAGCCGTGGTCCGGCCGGCTCAGAGTCCAGCCCAAGCGCCCCCGGTACCTTCGGCGAATCCGGTTCTTTCGGTGCAACCTGGAACTCCGCCGCCTGCAGGCGCTGCCGGCAATTCCACGGCATCTTTCTCCACCCAATATTTCGCGGTCGTGGATGCGAGCCATGGCGGGGAGGAGCGCGGGGCGGCGTTGAGCGATCAACTGGCGGAGAAAGATGTGACGCTGGCCGTCGCGCGAAGTCTGCGGCAGGAACTGCAGGCTCGCGGCTTTACCACGCTACTCTTGCGGGATGGAGACGTAACCCTCACCTTGGACCAGCGGGCCAGTCTGGCCAATGGGGCTCATCCGGCTATCTATATTTGCCTACACGCCGGGTCGCAGGGCTCGGGGGTGCGGCTTTACACCGCACTGCTTCCGGCCGGCGGCCAGAATCGCGGTCCGTTTCTGGACTGGGACACGGCACAGTCTGGGTTTCGTGCGGTCAGTCAAAGTGCGGAATCGAGCCTGGCAACCGAATTCGGGAAGAGGAAAGTGCCGGTTCGTTCGCTGGCTGCGCCGTTGCGTCCTTTGAACAACGTGGCGGCGGCGGCGGTAGCCATAGAGATGGCGCCGCTTGCTGGAAACATTTCCGATCTGAATTCTCCGGCCTACCGGCAGGTGGTGGCTGAATCGGTTGTGGCCGGAATTGAAGCGGTGCGCGACAAGCTGGGAGCGGCCCTAGAAAGCCCATCGCCAGGGGCCATACCACCAGGAGCGGCAAGATGATCCCGCGCCATTTGACGATCGGCGTCGCGGTCATGCTGGCAGTCGCGCTGGGGATGAGCGTTTACGTGTGGCGGATGCGTGGCCGAGTCCAACAGACTGAGACCCCTGCCGCGTACACACACCCGGTCGCTGCACCAGTGCAGGGACCAACCGAGCAGGTAACTCTTTACGTGGCCTACGACGATCCCGGCTTGCTGCGGGCGCAAGGAGCTAGCATTCCGTTGCCAGCGGGGCGGCAGGAGCGAGCACAGGAATTGCTGCGGGCGCTGCTCGGGCTTTATCTGGACAAGTCGTCCTCGCACCTGTTGGGAGCGGGAGCTGAAGTACGCGATGTGTATCTGGTCGATCCGGGGCTGGCGGTGATTGATGTTAACGACGCTTTCGCCGACGGTCACCGGTCCGGCGTTCTGGTGGAAGAACTCACCGTGGCTTCGCTGGTGCAGACTTTGTCGGCGAACATTTCGGGGATAAGTCGGGTGAAAATTCTGGTCGCGGGCAAAGAGCGGGAAACGCTGGCCGGACATGCCGATTTGTCTTGCACTTACGATGTTTCCGCGGTGGGCCAGATGGTGGGGGAGCTGCAGTGAGGCAGCATTTTAGCACTCAGCTTAGACTCAAAGTCTGTGCTCAGAATCTCTCGCCCCGCTGGGGCTCAACGTGGTTGCGCTTTGGAACCCAGGGCTTGGGTTCCGGGCTGCATTCCTACGCGCTGCGCCGCTGAAAATAACAACCCCTAGGCTGAGTGCTGAAGGCTGGCTCCCGGCTGCTAGAATCTTCCCATGTTCTATCGTTCCGATAATCGTTTGTCTGACCAGATGCGTCCGGTCAATATCATTCCTAATTTCATTAATACCGCCGAAGGATCAGTGCTGATCGAAGTGGGTAACACGCGCGTGATTTGCACCGCTTCGGTCGAAGAGAGTGTGCCCTCTTTCATGCGCAACCGCGGCCAAGGATGGATTTCGAGTGAGTACAGCATGTTACCCCGGGCCACTCTGACGCGCACGCCGCGCGAAGTGAATAAGGGCCGTCCTAGTGGACGCACCCATGAAATCCAGCGGCTGATTGGGCGTTCTTTGCGCGCTGTCGTGGATCTGGAACGCGTGGGCGAGCGCACCATCTGGATTGACTGCGACGTGATTCAGGCTGATGGGGGCACGCGCACGGCGTCCATCACGGGCGCATTTGTCGCGCTTGGTCTCGCGCTCGAAAAGCTGGTCGAGGCCGGAACTCTTACTTCAGTTCCCTTCCGCGATTTTGTGGCCGCAGTGAGCGTAGGCATTGTGGATGGCGAAATCCTGCTCGACCTCTGCTACGAAGAAGATTCGCGCGCCGACGTGGACATGAACTTCGTTATGACGGCGGGGAAAAAGCTTGTCGAAGTGCAGGCTACGGCAGAGCATCAGGTGTTCGATGAGGAACAGTTGGGCAGGATGATCGGCCTGGCGAGCCAGGGGGTGCAGGCATTGATCGCCAAGCAGCAGGCGGTGCTGAAGACGCTGACGTTGCGGCAGTAGTTTGTACATTGGACTGGTTCATCGGCCAAAGGGCTGGCCATGACTATGAGCGAAAGAAAGCGCGTATCGGCAGTTGTTCGTGCGACCGATTTGAGCGTGATGTTCCAGGGTCTTGTTCCTCAACCTTCTCTGCCAATCCCTGCCGTGCTCGCGCCGCCCAGAAGAAGTGTGCCCTTGACAAACGACAACGCCTTCGCTCTCTACCCAGGGCAACCGCAGTTTTTTCGGAGAAAACATCGACCCCCACTTTTCGCAGGAAGCGCGAAAATGGGCACCTCGCGGGCCCGGTGTCATCCCTGACTCTCTCTCCGGCGTATAGTTGGCGGTAAAAGTGGGCGAGCGGCCAAGGAGGACCCAGATGGCCACCACAAGAATGATGATAGTCCGACGGCTGGGACTAGCGGTCTTAACGGTTGTCGTCTGCTCTGCCGACTTGGTCAGTCAACAGGGGCCTGCAGCCCCCAACTCGTCGGCAGCCAGTTCCTCCAGCGTGAAAGAGTTTCCCGTGAACATGAAGCAAAGTGTGACCGCCGGCGCTACCCCGGTCGGAACCAAGGTCCAAGCCAAACTTGTGGTCGCCACCCTGGTGGATGGCACAGTATTCCCGCAAAACACTTTGTTCTCCGGAGAAGTTATCGAGTCGGTGGCGAAGTCCGCAACCGATCCATCCCGGGTCGCGATTCGCATGGACTCCGCGCAGTGGAAGAATGGATCAGCGCCCATCAAGGTTTACTTGACGGCGTGGTTTTACCCGGTGATCGCGGCGATGGGCCAGGATCTCTCCTATGGCCCGCCCAAACCGGCGTCGCAAACCTGGAACGGAGCCGGCACGTATCCTGACTCTAACTCACCGGCGTCACGGCCTTTTCCTAGCCAGGACATGAGCAGGAGCGCGGAATCTGCACCGGAGTCGCCGGTTTATACCGTTTCAAAACGTCGCGTCCCAATGAAGGATGTCGAGTCCGAGGGCAACAACGACGGTGCCGTTGCCATCACTTCCAAGCGTTTCAACATCAGGCTCGATAAATTGACGACCTACGTGCTGGCGACGGGCGATCTGCCGGCGGGTGGCCCAAGCCCCGGCAGTGCCTCAACAAAATAGGCCGAGGATGCGCCTTCCCGCTTACGGAAAAAATCGTAAGCGCGATTCCTCGCGGGCGGAAGAGTCTGTGGTCTTGACTATCCTGTGGCCCGTTCGGGGCTCTGTCATTTCCCACTTTTCACCCAGGGCTTGCGCCCTGGGCTGCGCTCTTACACCGCTTCGCGGCTAGGTCCCTAAAGCGAATGGGGGAAAGTGCCGATTAACTTCTGAGGCGCCATAGCAGTCGCCGTCCCCATCGCCATGACAGAACAAACTGAGATCATGCGCGTGCTAATGTCGTCGCCCGGCGATCTGGTGCGCGCCTTCTTCAAGCGCGGTGAAGAGGTAGTCCAGCCCACTGATTCTCGACAGTCGAATCCTCGACATTCGGACGTACCGACACTGCGCGGCGCCGAGATTGCCGCCGTGTACTACAACCTGCGTGTGGCCGGCGACTTCTACGAATTCTTGCGGGTGGGTCCGTCCCGCGTTTTGTTCGGCCTGCTCGACCTGGCCGGGCGGAGAAAGGACACCCGCGAGGTCCTCATGGCCACGCAAAACGCTTTCCGAACCAGCGCGCCCAAGCTCTTCGCCGGGGAGGACTTTAATGAAGCCGAAGCGATGATTCAGCTCTGCCATGAGATTAACCGGACCATCCTGCAATTTGCCGGCGGAGTGCGAAGCTGTCCTGCGTTTATGGGCTGTTACAACGAGGATCTGGGTACGGTCTGCTACACCAACGCAGGGCACACGCCAGGACTGCTCCGCGACCCGACCGGCATCACGCCGTTGGAGGCAACCGGCCTGCCGCTCGGCCTGTTTTCGCACGCGACGCACAGCGCGTCTACGTGCGCCCTGGTGCCGGGTGCGGTGCTTCTGGTTGTCTCCCGCGGAATCGTCGAAGCGGAGTTTGGCGGTGAGGAATTCGGACTGGAGGGTGTGCGAGAAAGCTTCCAGCGCGCCATCGTCACCCCCGCCCAGGATCTGTGCCTGACCATCCTCCGGACGGCCCAGCAATTCATGCATGTTGCGCCTACTCACAACGACGTGACCACGCTCGCGCTGCTCCGGAATGCGTAGCGCAATCGCTGACAACTCCGTCGTTTTGTCTATTGTTTCCCCATTGTTTGTCTATTGTTTCTTCGGGGTGGTTTACAATTGGAGCGATTTCACGCACTCATCGGAGGAATCTATGAAACTTACACCAGGAAAACTGGCCGGGCTCAGGAAGGTTTCGAACGAACGCGGGGTCATTGCGGCGGCTGCCATGGACCAGCGCGGGTCGCTACAAAAATCGCTGGCCAAAGAAAAGGGCGGGGACGTGGGCGATGCCATGATGGAAGAATTTAAGTCGCTGGTGACGGAAGTGCTGACTCCCCATGCCAGCGCCATCCTGCTGGATCCGGAGTGGGGCCTGCCCGCTTCCAAGCGACGCGCCAAGAATGCCGGATTGCTGTTGGCGTATGAAAAGACTGGATATGACAAGACTGGGCCCGGACGTCTGGGCGACTTGCTTGAGCACTGGTCGGTGCGCCGGCTGAAGGAAGCAGGCGCGGATTGCCTGAAGATTTTACTCTACTACACGCCGTTTGATCCCAAAGATGTGAACGATAAGAAACATGCCTGGGTGGAGCGCATCGGCGATGAGTGCCGCGCCAACGACATCCCGTACTTCCTGGAATTCGTGGGCTACGAAGAAGGCGCGGACGAGAAGGGTCTTGACTATGCCAAAAAAAAGCCGGAGATCGTGGCCGAAAGCATGAAGGAATTCAGCAAAGACCGCTATGGGGTGGATGTGTTGAAGGTCGAGGTGCCGGTGAACATGAAGTACGTGGAGGACGCCAAGGCTTATGGCGGACAGAAAGCTTACAGCCGAACCGAGGCTAAAGGCCTGTTCCTGAAAGCGGCCACGGCCACCACCAAGCCGTTTATTTACCTTTCCGCGGGCGTGAGCAATGCGGAGTTCACGGAAGCGCTTGAACTGGCCGCGGAATCGGGCGTGAAATTCAACGGCGTGCTGTGCGGGCGGGCGACCTGGAAGGAAGGCATACCGATTTATGCCAAGCTGGGCGCGAACGCTTTCCGCGATTGGCTGCAGTCTGAGGGCGTGAAGAACATCAATAACGTGAACGACCGGTTGAAGGCGGCGACATCGTGGTATTCGATTTATGGCGTGGAGCCGGCCCTGGTGGGGGCGTAGGTCTCAATTCTCCGCGTCCTTATAACCGTCGGCCAACGGGCAGGCGATGTGCCCGTTGGCTGGTTTCCTGGAGGAGCGATAAGATGGGTCCCTCCACCTGCAATTTGCTGGCGCTGTTCATTCTTCTGGCGTCTGCTCCCCTCCCGAATTCTGGCGTTCCAAATTTCTCTGATCTGAAAATCGAGACGCGCCGCTTCGATCAATCCAGCTCCTCAACGGAAGCGTTATATCTGAAAGGAGCGAGACAGCGGCGGGAATATGCTCACGACAAACCTTTCAACTCGAGCTTGGTCAGCATTAGCCGCTGCGACGAGAAGAAGAGAATCGACCTGAATGACGCCGCTAAACTCTACGCGGAACTTCCCATCGTAGACTGGTCTGAACAGCACAAACGCGCGCGGTCCATTCCGCCGAGTGAGATGAGCGGTGCGGACGTAACTATCACGACCGATTCGATAGACTCCGGCGAGCGGCGTCAATTGGGAACCTACACCGCTCGCCACGTCAGAATTACGATCAAGGTGGACGCTGGGCCGGGCGCCGCCATGCCCTCCTCCGTGGAAGAACGCGACGGCTGGTACATCGATCTGCCCGGCCTGGGCTGCCAGGATTCAGGCAAGGGTATCGGATTCGTATACGCCAGTTTTACGCCTCTCCGGCGTCGGCACGACCAGGTACATTTCAAACGACTGGGCACGGCGCCCGCCGGTTTTGCTATCGAGGAGACCACCAAAAGGACAGAGAACGGCAGCACCACCACCGGTAAGGTTGAACTGGTGATGTTCTCCGAGGCTCCGCTGGACGACGCGCTCTTCGCTGTACCGGCTGGCTATTCGCCCGCGCTGCGCACGCCGCACGGCGGATATGACTTCACGAAACCCGACACGCTGGCCAATCGTGTGCAAGTTTATTGGGCGGAGCTGGAACTCTGGACGAGACAGTGGTTCCGGTGAGCCGCTGAGCTTCTCGAACCGGGGCTTCGTGAATCTGGGATCCCGCGTTGAATCGCAGCCTCCGGTTTGCCCGGCCGATCTTCTCTTCACACTTGAATGACATGCGAAACCGACGGTTTAAGGAGAATCTTGAATCGTATGTGGCTCCATTTGCGTCCGAATATTGGAGAACTGAGCAATGAATGACACCACAGCGACCGCCCTGATTACCGGCGCCTCGGGCGGGATTGGATATGAGCTGGCCAAGCTTTTCGCCAAGGGCGGTCACAATCTGGTGCTCGTCGCTCGCAGTGGGCCCAAGCTGGCGCAAGTCGCCGACGAGCTGCAACGCCATTTCGGAATAACGGTCAAGCCTGTTTCGCTCGATCTCGCTGATCCGGCGGCTCCGCAGCTGCTTTTTGACCAACTGCAGCGCGAGGGCATTGCCGTGGACATCCTGGTAAACAATGCCGGCTATGGCAAGCTTGGAGGGTTCGCAGAGGTTCCGGTGGAGGAAAGCCTGGGACAGATTCAGCTCAACCTCGCGGCGCTGACTTATCTCACCAAGCTTTTTCTCGGGCCCATGCTTGAACGGCGCTCGGGAAAGATCATGAATGTAGCTTCTACGGCCGGCTTTCAGCCTGGTCCGCGGATGGCCGTCTACTACGCCACCAAGGCTTATGTGATTTCGTTTTCTGAAGCGCTGGCCAATGAATTGGCGGGCCAGGGAGTTACCATGACATGTCTTTGCCCCGGCGCCACCGCAACCGATTTTGCCAGCCGGGCTGGAAACGCCCGGTCGCGCTTGTTCAAGCAGCTCGGTCCCATGGACGCCAAGACGGTCGCGCTTAAAGGCTATCGCGGTCTGATGGCTGGCAAGACTCTGGTCATTCCCGGATTAAGAAACTGGTTGGTGGTGGAGTCGCTGCGAGTTAGCCCGCGAAGGGCGGTGACGGCGGTGTCGCGGTGGCTGATGGACGAAGTGAAGTAGCGGGGGCGTCGGGCGGACGAGGGCGTCCGCCCTTACGTGGTCAAAGCCGAGGGGTAAGGGCTGATAGCTGACGGCTGCTTCACTCCCACTCGATTGTTCCCGGAGGCTTCGAGGTGATGTCGTAGACCACGCGGTTCACGCCCTTCACCTCATTTACGATTCGGCTGGAGATGGTTTTAAGGACTTGGTGCGGCAACGGGACCCAGTCTGCAGTCATGCCGTCTTCGGAGTGCACGGCGCGAACTGCGCAGGTGTAAGCGTAGGTTCGCTGGTCACCCATAACGCCGACCGACATCACCGGCAGCAGGACCGCAAACGACTGCCAGATTTTGGTGTAAAGGCCGGCCTTCTTGATCTCGGTCACAACGATATCGTCGCACTCGCGCAAGATGGCGAGGCGCACTGGCGTGACTTCGCCCAGAATTCTGACGGCTAGACCGGGGCCGGGAAAAGGCTGACGCTGGAGAACTTCCTCGGGCATGCCCAAGTCGCGGCCAATTTTTCGAACCTCATCTTTAAACAAATCTTTCAGCGGCTCGATCAGCTTGAGCTTCATCTTGTCGGGCAGGCCGCCGACGTTGTGGTGGGTCTTGATGGTCTGCGAGGGCCCGCGCACCGAGCGGGACTCGATCACATCGGGATAGAGCGTGCCCTGCACCAACCACTCCACGTTCCCTTCGGCCTGCTCGATGCGATTGGCCTCTTCGTCGAATACGGCAATGAATTCGTTGCCAATGATCTTGCGTTTGGTTTCCGGATCAGTCACACCAGCAAGTTTGGTCAGGAAGCGTTCGGTGGCGTCGACGGCGACCAGGTGCAGGCCCAGGTTGTCGCGCAGGCCCTGCTGCACTTTTTCGAACTCGTTCTTGCGCAGGACGCCATTGTTGACAAATACGCAGGTGAGGCGCGACGGGCCTTCGCCACCGCGCAGTGCGCGATCCACCAAAGTTGCAGCCACGGCCGAATCCACACCGCCGGAGAGGGCGCAAATCGCGCGCCCGTCGCCTACCGTTTGTCGCATGCTGGCCACGGTCGCATCAATGAAGTGCTGCGCGGTCCAGGTGGGCCTGGCGCCGCAAATTTCGAGAGCAAAGTTGCGCAGGATATCCGTGCCCGATTGGGTGTGGCGGACTTCGGGATGAAACTGCACCGCCCACATTTTGCGCTCAGGAGCTTCAATGGCGGCGACCGCGCTCGGAGAACTGGCCACCAGGTGAAAACCTGGGGGCAGCTCCACCGCTTCGTCGCCGTGGGACATCCAGACAGAAAGTTTTTGGGGCAGGCCTTGAAAGAGGCGTGAGCCGTTCTGGACTTCGACTTCAGCGTGTCCGTACTCGCGCTTATCGGCGGCGCGAACCTTTCCGCCGAGGGTGTGCACCATGAACTGCAGTCCGTAACAGATGCCGAGCACGGGCAGGCCAAGTTCAAGCACGCGCGGATCCGCGGGCGGAGCGTCGGCGTCATACACCGAGGACGGGCCTCCGGAAAGAATGATTCCTACCGGGGAATAGCTGCGAATCTCTTCCAAGCTGGCGGTGCAGGGGAGCACCACCGAGAAAACGCTTTGTTCACGGATGCGGCGCGCGATGAGTTGCGAATATTGCGCACCGAAGTCGAGGACTACGATGGATTGGGTTTCCACGGACGAGTGTCTCAGATCGACGACGGGGTGTAAAGAGGCATTTGGCATTTGGCATTTGGCACTGAGGATTCCGCACTCAGGTTTTCTCTGCTGGGTTGGGCGGAGCTTTGGCCTGGGTGTGGTTGAGGACTGTGGGTTTTGGCCTGCAGTTCTTAGTTCTTGCTTCGCGATTCTCAGTTGCGTCAGGGCTCGGGTTAGCCTGAGGCGGGTTGGGGCGGGAGGGTCAGGCCGGGAATGTCGCTGAGAATGTCGTCGTCTGAAGCCGGGGCCGGCGGCTGAATGCTGAGTGCTGATGGCTGAGTCTCCGACTCTCGAACGTCGATCAGGAACACGTACGCGGCCAGCCGTCCGACATAGAGAAAATCGGCGACGGCGAAGTAGATCAGGGCGACCAGAATTACCCCGCCTAGTACCATGCCGGCGGGAAGCACCTCGGCGAAGGCCAAGGGGAAGGCTGACACAGAACTGGCGCTTACGAACGCCACCGCGTGAGCGATGCCAAACCAGGCGGCGGCCGCGAGCACGGCCCCGCGGCGGCTGCGGCACAAATCCGCGGCTGCCGCCAGTGCTCCGAATATGGTTCTTTCATCGCCCACCACGAAGATCGCGGCCAGGGAGAGAAACCAATTCAACATCGACCAGGCGAGGCCGATAAACAGGGCCAGCATCCAGAAGATCAGCAGCGCGCTTCCTGGAGAAGGATCGGTCTTCGACGAAGTGGCGCCAGCCAAAAGCACGGCACCTACCGAACCTACCAGGGCGGCAAGCAGCGCGCCCGCGCGTAGGAAATTCAGACCCATGAGCGACGTGAGCCGCCAGGTTCGTGGTTTCGACTCATCGTTCTCGCGGAAGTATGCGAAAAGCGTCTTGAGGGTTGCGGCTCGTCCCAACGAGGCGAGCACGATCCAGGCCAGCGTCACGGCCAGCGCGAGTACCATCAGGGCGGTGACCGCTCGCGGCGCGCTTCCCTGCAGGATGCGGGCGATGACCTGCAGCATCAAAGCCGGCTGGCGGGTTTGCAACAAGAACATTTCCGCGGCGGTGACCGGCAGAGTGGACAAATATTCGCGGAAAGAGAACGCGAGCAGAGCTGTCACTGCCAGGCCAAAACTCCATCGCCAGGCGATTTCTGCCAGACCCAGCGCGGGTAGGCGAAACAAGGCTTGAAAGCCTTCCAGGGTGGGCGAACGCCGCTTCATGCCTGGCTAGGATATCGCAATCAGACCCTTCGCGGCGGCACCCCTGACCGCCCATTGCGTAAGGCGGCAAGCACTTTCGTAACTGCGGGTCGATCAAAGGCGCAAGAGAGAAAAGATCATTCCGCCGATAGAGTCTATAAGATAGGTTGGATATGTTGCGGCTGAGCTTCCCCGTGTGACAACCCTGGGAGCGGAGGTTTCACCTTGAAAACAACAGTGCTCCTAGTGGAAGACAGCAAGTTTCAAAAAATCGTCAATGAGAGAATGCTCCACAGGGCGGGATACACCGTGCTAAACGCGCCGGATGGCGAGGAAGCTGTGCGGCTAGCGCGCGAGACCATTCCAGACATTATCCTACTGGACATGTTGCTGCCCAAGTTAGGCGGCCGCGAAGTAATGCACGCACTGCGGAGCGATCCGCCAACGGCTCGGATCCCGATCCTCTTCTTCAGCAGCCTCTCACAGGCCAATGAACTGAAACTAACCGGTGAAGGGGCTGAGGGCTACTTTGCGAAGTCGCGATTGGCGGACAACCCGGCTGCAGCAGAGAAGGAGCTCATCCAGTTGATCGAGAAGTTAGTCCGGAGCTCACGAGATCGCCACACGCCACCGGGGAAAAACGGCTCGCTTAAGGCTGCCGCGCGGACCACGTAGCCAGCCACGATTGAATGCCTTCAGTTGGTTCACTCGATGGATTTCTTGGACGCTTGAGAATCCTCTCAGCGTACGACGATATTCACGAGCTTTCCGGGAATTACGATCCTTTTCACAATCTGCTTGCCGGTGAGCGCCGCCTGGATTTTCTCGTCGGCCAAGGCCCGCTCTCGGACCACATTTTCTGATGCATCTGCCGCCACCACAATGCGGCTGCGCAGCTTGCCATTGATCTGCACTGGGATTTCGATTTCTTCCTCTTTAGCCAGAACCGGGTCATACTTCGGCCACGGGGTGCGCAGTAGACTTCCCTTCTCACCCAGCATCTCCCAGAGTTCGTGAGCAAGGTACGGGGCGAAGGGGGCGAGCAGGAGGGCTAACGTGCGTTGCACCTCCCGCAACAGGGAAACGGGGACAGGCTGCCCGGGCGAGTTGGTCGCCGCGGCAGTACCTTCAACTTCCACGGGCGAGGGCGCCCGCGCCACACGGGCTTCTACAGCGTAAAGTTCGTTGGTCAACTCCATGATGGCGGCGATGCTGGTGTTAAAGTGCCATCGGCCCTGGAAGTCGTCGCTCACGCGCTTGATGGTCTGGTGCAGCTTGCGCTGGATTTGACGCACTTCCAGCGGTAGAGACGTCGCTTGCAAGCTCTGATTTGCGGGTCGGGGAGACATAGCAAGTTGCGTCCCTACAGCGCGGTGGGCGGAGCCGGAGGCACTGGGAGCATTGCGGGCTACGAACCTATAGACGCGGCTCAAGAAGCGCTCGATGCCTTCCACTCCTTCGTCCTGCCAGTCGAGCTCGCGGTCCGGAGCGGTGGCAAATAGCGTGTACATGCGAGTGCTGTCGGCGCCGTAGCGTTCCACCATGTCATCCGGGGAAACGACGTTGCCCAGGCTCTTGGACATTTTGGCTCCGCCCTTGATGATCATGCCTTGGGTGAAGAGGCGCTCGGCGGGTTCGTCGTTTTTGATCAGGCCCATGTCGCGCATGAATTTGGTCCAGAAGCGGGAGTAAATCAGGTGCAGAATGGCGTGCTCGACGCCGCCGATGTACTGATCGATGCCGCGATCTCCAAACCAGTAGCCCGCCTTCTCGCGATCGAACGGAGCTTGGTCGTTGCGTGCGTCGGTATAACGGTAAAAGTACCAGGACGAATCTACAAATGTGTCCATGGTGTCGGTCTCGCGACGGGCTGGGCCTCCGCATTTTGGACACGTCGCGTTGACGAACTCCGGCACCTGGCCTAAGGGCGAGCCGCCAGTCAAGGTGATGTCCACGTTTTCCGGCAAAATAATGGGCAGGTCTTTTTCGGGCGCCGCGACGATGCCGTCCTTCTCGCAGTAAAGGATGGGGATGGGCGTGCCCCAGTAACGCTGGCGCGAGATGCCCCAGTCTTTCAGGCGATAGGTGACGGTGGGTTTGCCGAAGCCTTTTTTTTCGGCCAACTCGGACATGGCTCTGATGGCAGCGGCGCAGTCCATGCCGCTGAAAGGGCCGGAGTTCACCAGCATGCCCTGCATGGTCGTGAAGGGAAGCTTGGGTTCGACGACCGTTTCCTCCGGATCGGGGGCTTGGGGCAAGATCACCAGGCGAATCTCGAGTCTGTATTTTTTCGCGAACTCGTAATCCCGCTCGTCGTGCGCCGGCACGCTCATGATCGCGCCGGTGCCATAGTCCATCACGATGTAATTGGCCACCCAGATGGGAACCTTTTCGCCGTTATAGGGATTGACGGCGTAGCGACCGGTGTTGACGCCGTGCTTTTCGATCTCGCCGATGTCGCCGACTTCCCTCGCCTTGCGTTGCTCGGCGATGAGTTGGTCGACCGAGGCGCGCAGCAGGTCGTTGTTTTTGGTCAGTCGAGTGATCAGAGGGTGCTGGGGCGCTAACTGCACTGAAGTTGCGCCAAAGATCGTGTCCACGCGGGTGGTGAACACCGAGATGGTGGAATTCGCAACATCGGTTGCGCCCTCGAGTTTGAAATTGACCAGCGTGCCTTCGCTTCGCCCGATCCAGTTGCGTTGCATGGTGCGAACTTTTTCCGGCCAGCCGGTGAGACGATCTAGATCGCGCAGCAACTCCTCGGCATAGTTGGTGATGCGCAAGAACCACTGTTCCAGCTCGCGTTGCTCGACCAAGGTGTCTTCATGCCGCCAACAACGACCGTTCACCACCTGCTCGTTGGCCAGCACGGTGCAGCATTTTGGACACCAGTTGACCGTGCTCTTCTTGCGATAGGCCAGGTCTTTCTCAAACAGCTTGATAAAGAACCATTGGTTCCATTTGTAGTAATCGGGCAGGCAGGTGGTGACCTCGCGGGACCAGTCGTAAGCGAAGCCGAGACGCCCCATCTGCGCCTTCATGGCAGCGATGTTGTGCAGCGTCCACTCACGGGGCGGCGCGTTGTTCTGGATCGCGGCATTTTCCGCCGGCAAGCCGAATGAATCCCAGCCCATAGGATGGAGGACGTTGTAGCCGTTCATCCACATGTAGCGGGCGAGCGCGTCGCCGATGGAATAATTGCGAACGTGTCCCATGTGCAGCGCGCCCGACGGATAGGGCAACATTTCGAGGACGTAATATTTCGGCTTGGTTGAGTTGGGCTCGGCGACGTAGAGCGACGAATCCTGCTGCCAGCGCTCGACCCATTTGCTCTCGATACGGTGGGCATCGTAGCGGACGTCGCTGTGCCCTTCGCGGGTGACGGCTGTCTTTTCTTCCTGCGGCATAGAGGGCAAGGTGGAGCGTTCGATAACTTTTGATTTTACAACGAGAGGACGAAAGAACGGTGAATCCACACCACCGTCGTGGAAATTGCCGTTTCGGCTATCCCCTTCACGCTTCGTAGCGAATTCCCAGTGCAAGTGTAAAGATATTACCTAGACCGACGCCTTGTGGGCTGCGATTTTGGGCGCGGGGTTTCGCTGTTTGCGGAGTTCGGATTGGAAGGCTTCGGGCGTGAGTTCGGCCCTCCTTCGAAAGAGCTCGAGCAAAGGATCTTCGGGGCCGCTCCGGAGTGGGGGGACGCTGACCGGTTCGGTAGTCTCCAGGCCTTCCGGTTCCACCAGAATCTCGGGGAGGACACCGTTGCTGTTGGTGAGGGCGTGAATGAATTTTTCCACGTGGTCGCGCTGCTGGTCGGTGGCCTGGGTGAATTCAACTCCCATGCCAAGATCGGGATGCATGACCAGCACCACGGCCTCCGCGCGCAGCGGCTGGCCGGCAACTTGCATGGAGAGGATAATGCGCGTACGCAGCGGAAAAGGCGATCCCGTCTCCAGATAGCAGCCTCCGAGGCTGAGGTCGGTGAGCTTGGAGGGAGCCGGTGGATCATCCTGCTCAAACTCGGGCGCATGACTCTCCAGCCAAGCTTTCAACCGATCGCGGATCTCGGGCGCGAGGTCCACAAAGCGAAGACCCAGCTGACGGCCGGGATTCTCCCAAGCTACCTGACCGGAGCATGCGATGGTGTCCTCGGAACCGGGTAAGGAGAACTGTAAGGCCACGGAGCCCAGGTTCTTGGGGCGGTGGGCGAGTTGAATCGCCATGCCGCCTTCCCCCAAATCGGTGGTCACGGCCCGCAGTTGTCCCGCGCCATCGTTGACCTGGATGGTAACTGGAGTTTCGACCGGGATTCGGGCGTTGCGCCGCCGTTCCCGCTTCATCAACGCGCGCACGGCACGGAAGCTGGTCTTGGCACGCTCGGGAGAAAGCGGCTGGTGAAGGACAAAGTGGGCTCCCAGATCGGCACTGCCCGCAACTCCCGTCTGGGCGCCGAGGATGGCTACGGCTACGGCGCGCTTGTTGACGGGTGCGGAGCGCGCGCTTCGGAGCACACGCGAGGCGGTGCGTTGGTCTGCACAGTCCACAATGACTGCCTCAAACCTTCTGCGAGTCAGTTTGTGAATGGCGGATTCGGCATCGGCGCATAGCTCCATGCCGATTTCCAATTCACTCAAAACCCTTCGCAGCACGCGTACGACCTTGTCGTCGGCACAGAAAACGAGCGCTAATAAGCTCATAAGAGGCCTTCAACTTCAAGAAGGCTGGGGGATCCTTAACCCCGACCGGCGGCTGCGCCTTGTTCTTCGTGATCGTCGTCGAGCAGGTGAGCCACGCCGCGGAGCTGTTCTGCGGCGGTCTGCAAAGCCTCGATCTGCTTGCCCAACTGCACCTGTTCTGCCTGTTTCTTGTGCAACACTTCGTAGATATCCCTCACGCTAGTTCCCTCCTTATCGCACTCTAGGTAGGTCTGTCCTGTGCGTCAATGACCGGTCATCGGCATGGCATTACGGCAGTAACGGCAGCACCGACAGAGCGGAAGGTAAGGACTGTAGTTCAGGACACTTAACAGGACAGTCGGGCAAGACTAGAGGCACTGGTCTAGACGGCATGGCGCAGGTTTCGGCTCGCCAGGAGTTCGCCGAGCTCAGGATAGAATGCCCTCAGGATGGCTGGCGGGACGCGGGGCCTACTGGGCTCCTGCGATGACAGAAGTATCTACCTAGTTAACAGATGAGCGGGTGGATCACCGATCACCAAATCTACCAGTAAGTCATTATATTTCTGTAATATGGGTTGATTCTAGCCGACCGGATTGGCATGATCGTCGTTGACTTAGCCGAAGCAAATGTCGTACAATTGCCAGCTTCCGGTTGTCATAGGGTTCATTTGTGCCGCATCGTCTCGACGGCAGATGACGGTCTTGGCGTGAATCCTCGGCATGGGTATGTGAATCTAAGTTTTTATCATTTGCGTAATCGAGCAGCTGCGTTTCATTCCCCTACGAGGCGTAACGTTCATGGCGAAACGACGTGGAAATCCCAACTGGGGCAAGCCCGAGCCGATCGGACCCATTACCCCGACCATCACTGAGTTCGAGCAAGTTGTACGCGAGTATAAGTTGTCGCCGGATCAGTATTTGCGTTCCACCCGCTTGCGCGAATGGGCGCGGCGCAACAAGAATTCCAAGTACATCCCAGAGCCGCTGTTGGAGGCTTGGGGATTCGAGATTGAATCTACACTTTAGCAACTGATTTCCGAGGAGAACCAAAAGGCCGCCAGAGTGATAGGCGGCCTTTTTGCTTTTGGCGGCGAGTCCCTTCTTTTCACCTCGCCGGCATCGTACCTGCACCGGTGTTTGCAGGAGGCTAATGGCTTGCCTCCAAGCCTCAATTCTCCAGAACGGATACCCAGAGAGCCGGGCTGCTCCTACCAAGAATATCAAGCCGAAAACAACAACTCCGGGTACGAGGCCTATCGACCTTCCACACAATCTATGCCCGGCATCCAGCACCGGAATGAATGCGGTGCTTTGGCCGATGCCCTTGCCTAACTATCTGAGAGCGTTTGGCGTTCTGTTCGCATCAATCGAGCGCTACTTTCCTGGCGCCTGAAAAGAGCCAGCGGTCCTTTTGCGGAAGTCAACCGATCGACTGCGCGTCTCCCGCCTTCCGTCCTGGCATCTCTCCTAGCCCTGATATCCTAGCGCTGATGAAAGTACCGGCAAACGAGATCGTCGCAGCCGTGGTGGCGACCAGTTTCGCGGCGGGACTGAACTTGTACGCTACCGTGGCCACTTTGGGATTGCTGGCCCATCTGGGCGTATTGGCGTTGCCGCCGGCGTTGGAAGTGCTGGCTAGCTGGTGGGTGATCGGGGCCAGCGGAGCGCTCTTCGCAGTTGAGTTTTTCGCGGACAAGATTCCCGCCTTCGACCTGATCTGGAACGCGCTGCACACCTTCATCCGGGTTCCGGTGGCGGCGCTGCTGGCGTATCGGGCGACGGCGACACTGTCGCCCTGGGAACAGCTTCTGGTGACAGCGGCCGGCGGGGCCATCGCTTTCGCGGCTCATGGCGGCAAAACGGCTGCCCGGACGGCAGTGACTGCCTCTCCAGAGCCATTCTCCAACGCGGCTTTGAGCCTGGGCGAGGATGGTCTGGCCATCTTTCTGACCTGGTTTGCCACCCGGCACCCATACTCGGCAGCGGCGATCGTAGCGGTGCTTCTGCTGATCATCTTGTTGCTGGCGCGCTGGGTGTTGCGCTCTCTGCGGGCGCTGTTTCGCGGGGCAGAAGAGGTCGTGGCACGGTAAGGGACGTGCGGTTTGACGCTGTAACGGAGCGATTGTATGGGATTTGCTCACCTGATGGTGGGGTTTGCCGACCTCGTCCTCCCACGCTCGATTGGAGGCTACGCGGGCGCGGCGATGGCGCGCGCGGCACTGAACCGCGGGTGGAGCAGCGCGTACTCCGTGATTCTTCCCCAGGGCTGGACCAAAACCCTGATTTTCATTGTGGTCGCACCCATCATGGGGCTGGTACTCGCACTTTTCTTTTCCAGCGCTAGTTACTGGCTGTTGCGCAACCAGACTCCTCGGAACGTAGATAAGTGGTTTCGCAAGCTGCAATTGCTGTCGGCAGCGGCTTACAGCCTGGGGCACGGGGGCAACGATGCCCAGAAGACGATGGGCATCATCGCGGGAGCCTTGTTCACGGTTCGATGTATGAGCGCGGACGAGATGACCCACGAATGGGGTCACTACAAGTGGTTCATCATTCTGGCCGCGCACACTGCCATTGCCCTGGGCACATATTTTGGTGGCGGGCGAATTGTTCATACCATGGGATCCAAAATTACCAAGCTGAAGCGTTGGGCGGGTTTTGCGCTGAGACCACGGGTGCTTTGACTCTGTTCGGGACGGCTTTGGCGGGAATTCTGGTCAGCACAACGCATACGATTACGGGCGCAATTATTGGAGTGGGGGGCAGTACATCGTTTGTCGGCGGTAAGGTAAGGTGGGGAGTGGCGCGGAGGATTGTGTCGGCGTGGATCATAACTATTCCGGCTTCTGCGACGG